>OGDN01000476.1_pt1 | contig 82730 bp, 91 predicted proteins | sample 1570271 | NCBI WGS metagenome assembly OGDN01 (sample SAMEA4384481, study PRJEB24528) | human gut metagenome | reverse complement strand
AAGAACTTTTTGACATTTCCACAGATGCGTGATAATATGATTATAGAAAAAGAGTGCTACCGATAGACGGTTAGTCCGTTTTACTATTTAGAATATCTATCAAAGATAACCGCTTAGTTTACAGACAGGGCGGTTAAATAGTATAAATTATCCTCTTATTAAGCCTGGGTGACGGGTAACGATAGGAGGATTTTTTATGCAGAAAAATAAGTGTGTTTATGAAGTGCCGCTGACGAAGCAGGGGAGGCAGCTTCGGAGATTGGATTTATTGTGAGTGCCTCAAAGACTCCACTGCTGCAGTAACCGGACTATAAAGTTTTCCGATTAATATGCCGATTTATCAGTTACAACGAATGAAATATAACATGAAATGATCCATATAGCATCATGGAGGAACTGACAGAGCAGTTCCAGTCTGACTCACGGAGGAGGAAAACAGACATGAAAGGAATCAACGCCGGAACACAAAGACAACAGAAGTCCTATATGCCTTTTGAGCAGAACAGTTCCCATATTTATATGGGACAGAAACAGAAGCAGAACAGTAATGCTTTGTTTTCAAAGAAGGATATGCGGGATATCCGAAGGAGCGTCCAAACCTCATGGAGTGAGCTTGCAGGGGATCCTTCCGGGAAAACAGGAAATACACAGAGTTATGGAGAATCCTTAAGAGCGCAGCGGCAGAAGGCAAAGGATACCTCCTTAAGCCTGAAGAAATTAAAATATCAGTTTAAGAGCCTGTCCACGAAAATCCTACGCAGTAAAACGTCGCTTGCAGCAAGGCAGGCGGCAGGTCAGGCACGCCGGGAGATTCTGCGTCTGAAGAGCCAGAAGCAGAGTGGAAAATACGATAACGAAGAACTGGAAGCAGCGATTGAACATGCCAAGGCCATGGAACGTGTGGCGAAGAAGAAAGCCAGACACCTCGAAGAAGAGGAAATGGCGAAATGTACCGGCGGACCGTGTGCGGGAAGCCGGATAGAGGAAGAGCAGCTTTCTGATGAGAAAACGAAGGCCATGGAAGAAAATCCGGACGATGCTTTGAATCATGCAGAGGAACCGGAACTGGTGCAGGGACAGGAAGAAACGGACAGAATGGCAGCTCCGGATCCCGCAATGCTGCAGAACTACGCAAACTGCGGGTCGGCATTGGAAAGCATGGAGGATGTTCTTTCGAGTCTGGATGAGTTCTCTGACGAAATTCTGAATGAATTTTCGGAGAGCATGAAGGAACTGTTTGACGAAATGGGACTGGATGAATTATCCGATTCCGTTCTGTCGGTGGAGAAGGACATGGATCCGGCGGATCTTAAGATGATGAAGATTAAGCACCGGAACAAGGAGATGAAAGATATTGTGCGCGCAGATGCAAAGTACCTGAAGGCCGTATTTGATCATTTGGAAAAGACACGGTCGGAGGGCACTGTGGTGCCGGATAACAGCGGTGCAGTGACTTTTGGGTCATCCGGGCAGGAGACAGCACCGATTATTAATATTGTATTATAGAGAGGCAGATTGGCAACAGAAGATTTTATGTAAGAAAACCATTTGAAAAGCTCTATGAGCGCACCTCGGCTGTGCCCCCGCAGGTCAGGAAATTACGGCTGCCAGACCAGCTTGTCTATCGGAAATGTTATTGCAGCGATTCCATTGCGGAGAAGACGGTGCTGCTGCGTAACACAGCATTGGAGGCCATGCGTGCCTATGGGACGGACACCACACGACGGATGTATTTTATCGAGTATTCCATCAGTGCCCCGCTGGAGGCAGCCTTCTGTATAGCGATCCCGCCTGAAAGCGAGGGAGAGTTTGTAACGCTCCTGCCGCCAACGGATGCCCTGAGCATCTATCATCATGGCGCTTACGAGGATCTGCCCGCCGTGGGGTGGCGGCTGTTAGAATACGCTGCGGAGCATCAGTTTTCTCCACGCGGTACTCTGCGTCACATTTATCTGGAGGGTCCGCCCCAGCATAAGGATCCCTCCAAATTCATTACGCAGGTTGTTCTTCCGGTTGAAGATGCAGATGAACTGTTACAAAAATTTGGCTGATAAGCACAAAATGGTCTGGTTCTTGTTATGATAAAATCCCCATTTTAATTATCAGAAGGAGACAGCAGCTATGCAGCAGGAATTTATTACAGTAACCTTTAATCGTACTAAAATAGCCATACGGCATGCAGATATTCTCTATGCGATCATGTCGGATGATCATTGTACGATTCATATGCTTGATGGAGGTGCTTACCGTTGCCGAATGACATTGAAGGAATTAAAGAAGCAGCTGGATGAAGGGTTCATGGAGGTAAAACGTGGCTGTATGATCGCAGTGTCTGCAATCAGTGACATTGGGGACAAAATTTTGCTGTGTAATGGTGAAGAAATCGGCTATACGAAGCGGAAGAAAAAGCTGCTCAAAGAAGAATTACAGAAAAAACAGGAGCTTATGATTGCAAAGCTCAGTAGAAAAAAGCGGCCGCTGACGGAAGAAGAATATTGTCAGTATTATAAAATATGCGATGCTCTCCCTTTTGCATTTACGGATATAGAGATGGTATTTAATGAAGAAAAAAAGGCAGTGGACTGGATCTTACGATATGGAAATGAAGCATTGGCTGTTCTGGAGAAGTTACCGTTGAACAAGATGATCGGAAGGTCCTTTTCCAGTCTTTTTTCGAATATGGATGCAAAATGGCTTCGTGGCTATGAACGTGCAACCCTGTATGGTGAAACGTTGGAAATCGTGGATTATAGTCCGGAGATTGGTAAGAATCTGAAAATTATATGTTTTCCAACATTTCCGGGACATTGCGGCTGCATTTTGTTTGATACGGATAAACTGAGATATATAAGAGAAGGAAATCAGCTGGCAAAATCGGTTGTGGTTTTCATGAAAACGAATTCCACGGAATAAAAATGTCGTTTTACCGACGTTTGTGACGATTTACCGCAATGAAAACGTCGTTTCACAATAGTTTACTTGTTCCCTTAATATATACATGGTATATTTCTATTAGTTGTAATTCCTGCGATTAATTGAAATTTACGGCAGGGAATCGTTACAAAAATTGGTGCAAAAAGGAGAACTATATCATGAAAAGGAAAAAAACAGTGGCTTTGATCACCGCTGTGTTGACATTTACCATGACTGCCTGTGGCAGCTCGACTGCAATTACCGAATCGGCATCAACAGAGGAAAGCACACCGTCTGCAGCTGCCGAATCAGTATTAGAAGAGGAAAGCACACCGTCTGCAATTACCGAATCCGCATTAACAGCGGAAAGCAAGCCGGCTACACAGTATACGATCGATGCAAATCAGGAGGTTTATGCATTACTGGATTTCGAAGATACTGCGGAATTTGAGAATGCGACGAAAGGTCTGATTGCATCTCCGGATACGTTGGATATTTATGATGAGAACGGGAAGCTTGTATGGAGTCAGACGGCATATGGCTTTCTGGATCAGGATGCTCCGGATACAGCCAATCCGAGCCTTTGGAGAAATACACAGCTGAATCATATTTATGGTCTTTTTGAAGTGACTGACGGAATTTATCAGGTGCGTGGCTATGACATGTCAAATGTTACGTTCATAAAAGGTGATACAGGATGGATTGTAATAGATCCATTGATGAGTGTCGAGTGTGCGGCAGCGGCTTTTTCACTGGTGGAAGAGAAGCTTGGTACTTTCCCTGTAAAGGCAGTGATTTACAGCCATTCCCATGTGGATCACTTTGGTGGAGTCAAGGGGATTATTTCGGAAGAAGACGTACAATCCGGTGATGTGCAGGTAATTGCACCGGAGGGCTTTGAGAAGTATGCTGTCAGCGAGAATATTTATGCAGGTACCAGTATGGGGCGAAGAGCAAGTTATCAGTATGGAACATTGCTCGAGGCCGGTGAAACAGGGTCTCTTGCCATAGGTATTGGTATGGGGCAGTCCAGGGGCAGCGCAAGCTATATTTCTCCTACACTTGAAATTACACAGACTGGTGAAAAGCATACCATTGATGGAGTGGAAATGGAATTCCAGCTTACCCCGGGTACCGAAGCACCGGCAGAGATGAATTTTTGGATTGAATCAAAAAATGCTCTGTGGATGGCTGAAAATTGTACGGGAACACTCCACAACCTGTATACACTTCGTGGAGCCCAGGTGCGTGACGGAAACGCATGGGCAGAGTACATTATGGAATCGCTGGCTCTTTATGGTGATCAGGCAGAGGTGGTATTCCAGTCCCATAACTGGCCGCATTGGGGAAAAGATACGATTCAGGAATATATGACCAATACTGCGGCTGTATATAAGTTCATTAATGACCAGACATTGCTTTATATTAATGAAGGTTATACGGAAACAGAGATTGCCAATATGCTCCGGCTTCCCAAGGAGCTGGAGAAAGTCTGGTATACCCGTCAATATTACGGTACCGTTTCCCATAATTCAAAGGCAGTATATGAGAAATACATGGGCTGGTATGACGGTAATCCTATCCATCTTGCTGAACTTACACCGTCGGATTATGCGCAAAAGCTGGTAGAATATTTCGGTGATACAGATGTTGTTCTTGAAAAAGCAAAAGAAGATTTTGCCAGGGGAGAATATCAGTGGGTTGCCCAGATTACCAATACACTGGTTTATGCTGATCCGGAAAATACGGATGCACGTTATCTGTGTGCAGATGCCTTAGAGCAATTGGGATATCAGGCAGAATCCGGTCCATGGCGCAGTGCTTATCTTTGTGCTGCACAGGAGCTGCGAAATGGTACAAATACTGATGATGCAACACGAGGCAAGGGTAGCGGTGATGTTGTTTCACATATGACACCTGATATGCTTCTGGATTATCTGGGAATTCTTGTAGATACAACGAAGGTTCCTGATCTGAGTTTTACAGCAAATCTGATATTACCGGAAGGAAATTATGTACTCCGTGTCAAGAATGGTGTACTACTTTATCAGAAGGATATACAGGACGCAGATGCAGATGTGACATGGACTACCAAACGTGCAGGACTTCTGTCTATTGTTCAGAAAAATGCAGAGAACGTTGCTGCTTTGATTGAGCAGGAGGGGGATGAGACCTGCCTGACACGATTGATGGATGCTGTTACGGTTACCGCAGAGTATAAATATTTTAATATTATTGAGCCATAAGCTTTTTATGTTGGAAACCGGATATGTCTGCATCAGCAGGCATGTTCGTTCCGGCTGTGTTTAAGGGATTGGGAATAGATAAAATAACAGGAATATGGAGGATATAGAAACATGGTAGTGATAAACTCGCTGCCATGTTTTTGTTTTGCCATGCATATGAGAAAAAGATCCGGTGTACCAGGCTGGAAGCGCAGGTAGAGGTTAGTGCGAACCAGTCCGGAACACTTAACGAGAGCAAGCCAAAGGAGCAGCACGAGTTTAGTGGGAGGGACAAGCAGAGAACACTTATAACAAATATAGCTATTCTGCACAAACTATGGTATACTTATGGACAAGGAATATGAAAAATTACACAACAGACTTATAACAGTTTTGTAATAGCGTTTATCAGGAGGGTAATTATGGAGCAGAGACTGGAACCATTGTTTACCCCGTGGAAGATTGGCAATTGCGAGATTAAGAACCGTATTGTGCTGACTTCTATGGGCGGAACGAACCTATTAGGCTGGATGGAAGTGAACCACTTTGACAAGGATGGAGCGAGGTTCATCATGGAAGTGGCGAAGAACAATTGTGGACTGGTGCTTCCGGGCTGCCAGCCGGTATACAATCCCATGTATGGGAAGTGGCTTTATAAGAATGAAAAGATGTATCAGGATCTGGCAAAGTGGATGCCGGAATTTCACAAGACCGGTGCGAAGCTTTTCGTGCAGCTGACGGCAGGGTTTGGACGATCCTTTACGATCAGCAGCATGATGGAAACGTTGTATACGAATAAGGCACTTCGTGTTCTGGCTAAGCCTGTTATGGATCTTGATAAGATTACGGCAGCACCGAGTCCGTCACCGAACCGCTGGTCCGATAAGGTACCGTCAAGAGAGATGACCGTGGAAGAAATCGAGGAGTTTATCACGGCGTTTGGCAAGACCGCGAAGCTTTTAAAGGATGCGGGAGTGGATGGCGTAGAAATCCATGCAGTACATGAGGGCTATCTGCTCGATCAGTTTACTTTAAAATATGTGAATAAGCGTACCGATGAATACGGTGGATCCTTTGAGAACCGCTACCGGTTTGCTGTGGAAATTGTGAAAGAAATCAAGAGGGTCTGTGGAAAAGACTTTCCGGTATCGTTACGGTACAGTGTGGAATCGAAGACCAAGGGCTTCCGAGAGGGAGCATTGCCGGGTGAAGAGTATGTGGAAGCCGGACGTGATATGGCAGAGTCGGAGAAGGCGGTTAAATATCTGCAGGATGCCGGATATGACATGCTCAACTGCGACAATGGAACCTACGATGCCTGGTATTGGGCACATCCCCCGATTTATATGCCGGAAAACTGTAACCTTGAGGATGTGGAGCATATCCGTAAGTTCGTGGATATTCCGGTGGTGTGTGCAGGACGTATGGATCCCCGTGTGGCAGCAGATGCGATCCGGGATGGCAGGCTTGACGGTGCCGGGTTTGCCCGTCAGTTCCTGGCAGACCAGGAATGGGTAACGAAGCTGATGAATGGACAGGAGGACAATATCCGTCCCTGTATTCTCTGCCATAACGGATGCTTTAACATGTGTCATTACAAGGGTGTTCCCAACGATCAGGCACTTTCGGATTCCCTGCACCTTGCAAGATGTGCGGTGAATGCGGAAACGATGCAGTGGGAGAAGCATAAGCTTGTAAAGACCGCAAGTCCGAAGAAGGTACATATTATTGGCGGCGGTATCGGCGGTATGGAAGCAGCCAGAGTGTTAAAGCTGCGCGGTCATGAACCGGTAATCCATGAGAAGAAGGGGGAGCTTGGAGGAACCTTTATCGCAGCAAGTGCGGAAAGCTATAAGGGTAAATTACGTGACCTCCTGACCTGGTACAAAAAGCAGATGAAGGATCTGGATATCGAGATTCATTTTAATGAAGAGATCAGGAGCCTTGAGCCGTTTGCCGGAAGTCCGGTGATCGTTGCAACCGGTTCGGTTGCGCGTGTCCTTAAGAAGGTTCCGGGACATGAGAAGATGGTGGAAGCCTGTGAGTTTCTGACCGGAACACCGGTGGGGGAAAAGGTAGCCGTTGTCGGCGGTGGACTTACCGGATGTGAAATTGCATATGAACTGGCTTTACAGGGCAAAAAGCCGGTGATCGTGGAAATGAAGGATGACCTGATTGCGCAGACCGGTGTGTGTCTGGCGAACAGCTCCTATTTAAGAGAATGGTTTGCATGGCAGAAGGTGCCGGTTTATCTTGAAACCACCTTACAGTCCGTAGAAGAAGGAAAGATCATATGTAAGGATAAGGAAGGCAGAGAGATCACCATTCCGTGTGACAGTGTTATCAGTTCTGCCGGTTATCTTCCCAATCCGCTTGCCGAAGAGAGCCGGAATGTACATTTGGTCGGTGACTGTAAGCAGGTCGGTAATTTAAGAAGTGTCGTATGGCGGGCCTATGAAGTAGCCATGAAGATTTAAGGAGCGAGGTGAGCATTTTGAATTTAACGAAAGAGCAACAGGAAATTTTAGATGGAAAGCAGGGAGATATCCTTGCCAGAATTATGAAGACGCTGGTGAGGTACGGGGAATTGTTCGGAGCAGATTCCATGGTACCGGTAACGAGTCAGTATAACCACCTGGTAACCTCATTTGGATTAAAGGCACTGGCCCCGGTTTATGAACTGATGGACCGCCTGATTGAATCCGGGAATGTATCGAAGCAGAAGTTTTCGGTAGATCCAAGACCGCTTGATCCCAATGTGCCGAGTTCCTTTTTACAGAATATTGTGTTTAAAAATTTCATGTATTCCAAGCAGGAGGATTATGAGAAGCAGCTTACCAGACTAGGAATCATGGAAAAGGATGCATATACCTGCACCTGCTATATGAAGGAGGTGGGAAATACACCGGCGATGGGCGAGGTGCTGTCCTGGTCGGAATCTTCGGCAGTGGTATATGCCAATTCCGTACTGGGGGCAAGATGTAACCGTAACTCCGGAATTATTGATCTGATGGGTTCGGTTGCGGGCTTTGTGCCGAACTTTGGACTTCTTACCGATGAAGGAAGAAAAGCGACCTGGATTGTCAGGATCGAAACGACGAAAAAGCCGGAGGCACAGCTTCTCGGCTCTGCAATCGGAATGAAGGTTATGGCGGAGGTTCCTTATATCGTAGGACTGGATCAGTGGCTTCCGGGAGGGCTGGATGAGGATGCCAAAACCTATCTGAAGGACTTTGGTGCAGCGACTGCTTCTAACGGAGCCGTAGGACTTTATCATGTGGAGAATATCACACCTGAGGCGGTTCAGTATGGTAAGGATCTGATTACAGACAATGCGAAGGTTTATGTTGTGGATGATGCGGAGCTTGACCGGGTATATCGCAGTTACCCGGTTATCTGGAAAAAGAAGGATGCGGCTCCGAAGCTCTGCTTTATGGGATGTCCGCATATGAGTCTGAACCAGCTGATTGACTGGACAAAGAAGATCGAAGAAAGCCTTAAGAAATACGGAAAGACAAGGGTCTGCATTCCGACCGTATTTACGGCAGCTCCGGCGGTGCTTAAGAAGTTTGAAGAAACCCCTTATGCAGCGACGTTGAAGCAGGCGGGAGTCATTACTTCCTATATTTGTCCGCTGATGTATATGAACAATCCGCTCAGTGAAAAGATGCCGGTGATTACTTCCAGCAACAAGCTTAGAACCTACACCAGTGCGAGATATTATACCGATGCGGAAATTCTGGAGCAGATCACAAAAGGAGGAACGGCCCGATGAAAGAATTTAAAGGAAGAGTTGTAGCGAACGGAACGACAACAGCAAAGGCACTCGTATCCCACGGAGGCTTAAATACGCTGGCATCTTTCCAGAAGGCATTGCAGTTCGGGGACAAGAAGGCAACCTGTGGAGATCAGAACAATCCGGATCTTTATGGAAAGCAGATGGCAGGCAAGGCCTTGTGTCTGCCGACAACCATCGGATCAACGACGGGAGGACTGGTTCTTTACTGTGCATGCTCCATGAACCGTCAGCCTGCATGTATGCTGTTTTCAGAGCCGATTGACTCACTGGCAGGAGCCGGAGCCATTCTGGCGGATGTGTGGCTTGACAATGTCAGCATGCCGGTTGTAGACAGCCTTGGCGAAGAGTTCCTTTCCTATGTAAAGGATGACATGACCATTACCGTGAAGGACGATGGCGTTGTGGTCGTAGAGTAAAACACATCAGACAGAGGAGAATAAACAGTAAATAACAGAAAATGAATATTCCGGATATTTATTAAAGCAATAGCTATTCATAAAACAGGAAAAGAGGCGGGGTTATGAAATCCATTAAGACAAAAATTATTGTAAGTATTATTGCATGTACCTTACTTTCAGCCATTCCGGTTGGATTTATGAGTCTTCGGAATGTGTATCAGACATCAAATCAGGGGGCTGAACAGGAGCTGGCATTGAAGTGCCGGAACGAGCAGGAACAGATTAATGCACAGATTTCGAAAATCGAACAGTCCGTAGATACCTTAAGCAGTATTGCAATGAATAAGCTTGATTTTTCGAAGTTTAAGAGCAGTGCAGTCTATGTGAAGCAGTATACGGATTCCATTATGAGTGATGTTGTGAAGTTTGGAGAGCACACCGATGGTGCTATCTGCGTTTATGTGCGGTACAATCCTGATTTTACGGAACCGACTTCCGGTATTTTCCTTACCAGAAACAGCACGGACGAGGAATTCACCAGTTCTGTACCAACGGACTTTACCATGTATGACAAAACGGATGTGGAGCATGTCGGCTGGTATTATGTTCCTGTAGAGAACGGTGCACCGTTGTGGATGGATCCTTATCTCAACGGTAATGTGAATGTTTATATGATTTCTTATGTTGTTCCGCTGTATGTTGATGGGGAATCCGTTGGTATTATCGGAATGGATATTGATTTTTCACAGATTACGGGAATGGTTGAAAAAACAAAGGCATTTTCTACCGGATATTCCTTCCTTTATAAGCCGGATGGCTCCATTATGTACCATCCCGAGATGGAAAACGGCGCGGATCTTGAGCAGCTTGGGATGACGGCAGATGAAAAGGCACGGATGTGTGATGCAGCAAATGAGGGACAGGTAGAGGGCTTTAGCAGTAACGGAACAAAGACCAGTGCGGTATTCTATACGCTGGATAATGGAATGATGGTAGCTCTGTCTGCCCCGGACAGTGAGATTACCTCAGATGCTGTAAGCCTGTCGGCCATGATGATCGGAACCTGTGTGGTATGTCTGCTTATCTGTATCGTACTTGCGGTTATTTTAAGCAGGAGTATTGCTGCTCCGATTACCGGCATCACGAAGGTCATCCGTCAGACAGCGGATCTTGATTTCCAGAAAACAAAATCAGGGGAATCCCTGGTAAAGCGTAAGGATGAAACCGGTGTGATGGCGGGAGCTGTCAGTGATATGAGAAAGGTATTCCGTGAACTGATCGGAGACATTACAGCTGCGGAGACAACCATTCTGACTGGTATGGATAAGCTGGATTCCATCATGCACGCAAACAGTGAAATGGCAGAGGATAATTCCGCAACCACGCAGGAAATGGCAGCCGGCATGCAGGAGACAACAGCAAGTGCATCCATGATTAACGGTAACATTGATGGTATTAAGCAAAATACGGAAGATATAAAGAAGCTTTCAAAGGAAGGACAGGAGACCTCAGTACAGGTGAAGGGCAGAGCTGACCGGCTCCAGAGCACAACCATTTCTTCAAGCAATAAGGCACTGGCAATTTTCGAGGAGATGAAGATAAAAACCAAGGAAGCCATTGAGAAGTCTAAGGCGGTTGACCAGATTAACAATCTGACCGAAAACATTAAACAGATTTCGTCCCAGACCAATCTCCTTGCCCTGAATGCCAATATTGAGGCAGCACGTGCCGGTGAAGCGGGAAAAGGCTTTGCCGTTGTGGCAACAGAGATTGGAAATCTGTCAAATCAGACCTATGCAACGGTGGATGGCATTACGGAAATGGTTACAGAGGTCAACAGTGCCGTTAACAGTATGACCGACTGTATGACGACGATTATGGATTTCCTGGAGAATACGGTAGTGCTTGATTATAATTCCTTCAGGGAGATCGGTAAGGAATATCAGGCGGATGCCAATACCTTTGCGGATGCAATGGGAAGAGTTTACAGTGAGATTACAAAGCTGGATGAGCAGATCAGTGATATTGCAGAGAATGTGACCAATGTCAGTGAAACGATCAGCCAGTCCGCACAGGGTGTCAGCCAGATCGCGGAAAAATCCTCCGATGCTGCTGCAAAGACCACAGAGGGCTATGAGCTGCTTCGTGAAAGCCGTGACAGCATTGTAAAATTAGGAACCATCATTGAACGGTTCCGGTTATAGAAGGTCTGCATAAGGACTGGAAAAGGAGTGGATGAAGAATGGCACATTTAACTATTGATTTTTTCTCAAACTGTCTGCGCAGGACGGTGCAGTTTCAGATGATTATTCCGGGAGATTTCTGCAATACCTGGCAGATTGAGCAGAAGCGTAAAGGGAAACGGATGAAGACCCTTTTTCTTCTGCATGGATATACCGGTGCTGCAGAGAACTGGGTGCCGGATAATTTAAGTACACTTTACAATTTCGCAATCGTGATGCCGAGCGGAGAAAACGGCTTCTGGGTAGATGGTCCGGCTACCGGACATCAGTATGGAGCCTTTATCGGAGAGGAACTGCCGGATTATATCCGTAAGACCTTTGGTCTTGCCATGAATCCGGAAGAGACTTATATCATGGGGCTTTCCATGGGCGGCTTCGGGGCGCTGCATACGGCATTACAGTATCCGGAGACCTTCGGGAAGGTGGCTGCGCTTTCTTCGGCACTCATTATCCATGAGATTGCCCATATGCAGCCGGGAGGATCAAACGAGGTTGCCAATTATGAGTACTATCACGGCTGCTTCGGAGATCTGGACCGGATTGAGATCAGCCGCTATAATCCGGAGGTGCTGGTAGAAGAGATCCTGAATGAACAGCGGAAGATGCCGGATATCTATATGGCGTGTGGAACCGAGGACTTCCTGCTTGAAAAGAACCGTGAGTTTCACAGATTTCTCGATAAGTACGAGGTGCCGCATTGCTATATGGAGTCCAAGGGAGAGCACAATATGGAGTTCTGGACCGAATATGCAAGGATCTTCATCCCGAAGATGCTTGAGGAGTAGGGAGGAAGGAAAAGCCTTAGGAAAAGCCGGAAAACGAGAGTGCAAAAGGCATAATCGTTTTCTGGCTTTTTGCAATTTCAGTTGTGTAGTATATTTATTGGAACATCGCTGGATATATGTTATAATGTGCCTCAGAGAAAAAGGGACAATCGAAAGGGAGGTAGTTATGGTCACACGGACTTCAAAGATTTTAATGGTAATTGCAACCGCATTCACATTTTTAGGAGTTGCTTTGGAAATCCTGCTTCATAGTAATCAGGAAAATTTTTTCCCGCTGTTTAGCGCAGGAATTCAGTTGGATGAGCCGGTGGTTCATACCGTGAATCTCTGGTCAACGATTCTGATATTTCTGCTTTATCTGGTAAGCTGCATCGTTTTGATGAGCGCTTCCAAAAGAACCGGCTTTGTCATGAGCATTGTGGCGTTGGTTTTAAATCTGTTGGTTAATGCGGGAGCGAGAGTCGGAGCGGTTGTCATGAACCGCTATATGGGAATGAAAGGTGTGAAATATTTCACGGGAATCACCATACTGGATTCGCTGCATGGCTATGTGGTGGCGCCGATGCTGCTGCTTGCCATCGTATTTTTAGGAATTACGATCGGTACGCTGTCGCAGAACCGGAAAGAGGAAGAAGCCGTAAGAAATAGTTACGATTCAGTTACAGGAATATAGATTGGAGCAGGAAGAAACAGCAATGGAAATAACAGCAAAAGAACTTATGGAAATGAACCCGGAGGAGCTTCTGATTATCGACATCCGGAATGAATATGACCGGAACTACGGACTGATTCCGGGATCTGTCTGGGCCGATGCGCAGGAGCTTGTGTTGAACCCGCCGGAGGATAGGTCAAAGAAGATCATTCTGTATTGTGCACGGGGAATTATCAGTGTGGATCTGGCACAGGCTTTGTGCGATCAGGGCTACGAAGCTTACAGTCTGCAGGAAGGGTATCTTGGATGGCTGCGCTATGACATGCAGAACCAGCAGGAGGACGAGCTTTGCCGGAAGGTGGAACACAGTCTGCAGAAGAAGTTCCGTACCTCCCTGATGAGTCCGTTTATCAAGGCATTAAAGGATTATGAGCTGGTTAAGGATGGTGACCGGGTGGCGGTCTGTATGTCCGGCGGTAAGGATTCCATGCTGATGGCAAAGCTGTTTCAGGAATTGAAGAAATACAGCAAGGTGGATTTTGAAGTCAAGTATCTGGTGATGGATCCGGGCTATAATAAGGAAAACCGTCAGGTAATTGAGGACAATGCCAGAGCGCTTCAGATCCCGATTACGATTTTTGAAAGTGACATTTTTGATTCGGTATATACCGTGGAGAAGTCCCCCTGCTATCTGTGCGCGAGAATGCGCCGCGGAAATCTTTATGCGTTTGCAAGGGAGCTGGGATGCAACAAAATCGCGCTTGGACATCATTATGACGATGTGATTGAAACGATCTTAATGGGAATGCTGTATGGTGCCCAGATCCAGTCGATGATGCCGAAGCTCCATAGTACGAACTTTGAAGGAATGGAGCTGATCCGTCCGCTGTACTATATTCGTGAGGATGACATCAAGGCATGGCGCGATTATAACGGGCTTCATTTTATCCAGTGTGCCTGCAAATTTACGGATACCTGTACGACCTGCAACAACGGGCAGAATCATTCCAAGCGTCAGGAAACGAAGGAGCTGATCCATAAATTAAAGGAAAACAATCCGGATGTGGAGAAGTGCATTTTCCGAAGTGTGGAGAATGTGCATATTGATACCGTCATTGCTTATAAGGAAAAAGGAGTGCGGCATCATTTCTTAGATACTTATGACGAAAGATAGGATAGAACAGACAATAAAGTTGTTTGGGAGCCTGCTTCAAAGACAAATGAAGCTTGAAGTGCAAGTATGTTATCAAAAATACAATTTGGTTAACAAAGAACAGAGGAAATTCCGTTGAATAAGAAGACTTTAAAGGAAGAAAAATACGAGCATATTACCCATCCGTTTCCACCGTTATATGATGCTGATTCAAAGATCCTGATTCTGGGGAGTCTTCCATCGGTCAAATCCAGAGAGCAGATGTTCTTTTACGGGCATCCGCAGAACCGGTTCTGGAAGGTGATCAGTGCGGTGCTTCATGAGAACGTACCAACCACGATTGAAGAAAAGAAAACACTGCTGTCAGCTCATCATGTTGCCTTGTGGGATACGATTTACAGCTGTGACATTATCGGATCAAGTGACAGCAGCATTAAGAATGTGGTGCCGACCGATCTTCGCACCGTGGTGGAACAGTCGAAGATTCAGCATATTTACTGTAATGGCAGGACGTCGGGAAAGTATTTTGAGAAATATCAGCAGAAAACACTGGGAATGATGGCGGAGGTGCTGCCTTCCACAAGCCCTGCCAATGCAGCATTCGGACTGGAGAAGCTGACTGCGATCTGGTCGGAAGCATTGAAGGATTCACTGGGATGAGAGGAAATGTAAACAGAAATATAGAGATATAAGAGGGTTCGAATATATAAGAGAGCTTGAATATAGCATGGAAAGAGGTGTCCTATGGTACAGATTGATTTAATTACCGGTTTCCTGGGATCCGGTAAAACAACATTCATCAAAGCATATGCGCAGTACCTGATGAAACAGGGACTGAAGATCGGAATTCTGGAGAATGATTTCGGCGCAGTCAATGTGGATATGCTTCTTTTGCAGGAATTATTAGGAGACCAGTGTGATCTGGAAATGGTTTCCGGCGGGTGTGACAGCGACTGTCACAGAAGACGGTTTAAAACGAAGCTGATTGCGATGGGCATGTCCGGGTATGACCGGGTGCTGGTAGAACCGTCCGGAATTTATGATGTGGATGAATTTTTCGATGCACTTCACGAAGAACCGCTCGATCAGTGGTACGAGGTAAAAAATGTGATTGCCATTGTCGATGCCAAGCTCGAAAAGAGGCTGTCAGAGGAGGCAGACTTCATTCTGGCATCAGAGGCGGCAAACGCAGGGAAGATCGTGTTAAGTCATGCGGATCTGGCAACGAAGGAGCAGATTGAAGGAACGATCCGGCATTTGCAGCAGGCTATGGAGAATATCCAGTGCAGCCGGAGGCTCACAGAAGATGAGATCATAGCCGGGAATATGGAAGCCCTGACGGATGCACAGTTGCAGGAACTGTCCGGATGCGGATATGTTTCCTCCAGCTATCGCAAAATGGATCTGGAAAATCATTTTGGATTCGATTCTTTGTATTTTATGAATGCACCGGTTACGAAGGAGACGCTTCCCGATAAGGTAAAGCAGATCCTGCAGGATCCGGGTTGCGGAAAGATCTTCCGTGTGAAGGGATTTTTGAAGGATGAGACAGGCGCCTGGTATCAGCTCAATGCGTCAAAGGATGCATTCGACTTCCAGCCGATCCCGACAGGACAGGAAGTGATCATTGCGATCGGCGAGAGCCTGAAGGAAGGAGCAATTAAGAAAATCCTGTTTGGTGATGTCGATGTGAAAAGCTACTGACTCGGAAGGGAGAACGGGATGACGGATCAGCAGAAACGAATTTACTGGAACCGGAACTGGCAGTTTTTAAAAGGTTTTGAAGAGTCATACCTTGGGTTGCAGACGATTGACGCAGCGCAGGAATTGGAGCAGGCAGAGCTTCCGCATACCGTGCAGGAAGTACCGCTGCATTATTTTGATGAGAGCCTGTATCAGGGGATTTTCACTTACCGGAAGGTGTTCCGGCCGGATGCGGACTGGCAGGACAAGCGGGTACTGCTTACGATAGAGGCAGCAGGGCACAGTGCATGGGTATACTTAAACGGGGAACTTCTGAACGAGCATCATTGCGGTTACACGGCATTTCAGACCGATCTTTCACCGGCACTTATTTACGGGGAAGAAAATGTGCTGGTGGTGAAGGTGGACAGCACAGAGAGCCAGAATATTCCTCCCTTTGGAAAAGTGATTGATTATATGACCTTTGGTGGTCTTTACCGGGAAGTATATCTGGAAGTGAAGGAGCAGGATTCCATTGTCGATGTGTATCCGATGACGATTCCGGTATGGAAAGAAGTGGTCAGTCCGGACAGTACAGGACTGGGAAAGCAGGGTGGAAAGAAAGCGGAACATCTGGAAGAAATCTCTGGTTCCGGTGTGAAATGCAAGGAGGCTTCTTTAGGAAAGAAATGGAAGCTCCAAAGTGAAATTACCTTACAGCTTCACGGAGAAAAAATCACCCTGAATGCCAAAAATCTGCCTGATTTTCAGGAAAAGCTGTCAAAAAAGGGACTGATGATCCGGCAGACGCTACTGTGGACAAAGGAGGAAGAGGCTTCTTCCAGTGCTTATTTACTCGATCGGAATGTGTTGGAGCATACCTTTGAGGAGATCAATGTGTGGGATGTGGAGCATCCGTTCCTGTACACACTGCGCACGGAGCTGTACCGGGACGGTGCGTGCCTGGATTCGGTGGAAACGCGGATCGGGTTCCGGGAAGTGGTTTTTCGCAGGGACGGCTTTTATCTGAATGGAAGGAAGCTGAAAATACGGGGACTGAACCGGCACCAGAGCTATCCTTATGTGGGATATGCGATGCCGGAGTCTATGCAGAAATGGGATGCGGATATTTTGAAAAACGAACTGAAGCTGAATGCGGTGCGTACCTCGCATTATCCGCAGTCACATCATTTCCTTGACCGGTGCGATGAACTGGGGCTTCTGGTGTTCACGGAGATTCCGGGGTGGCAGTACATCGGTGGTCCGGAATGGCAGGATCAGGCCGTGCGGAACACAGAAGACATGGTGGTGCAGTACCGGAATCATCCGTCAATTATTTTGTGGGGCGTGCGCATCAACGAATCCGAGGATGACGATGCGTTTTATCAAAGGACGAATGAGGCGGCACACAGACTGGATCCGATGCGGCCGACCAGTGGAGTGCGTTACCTGCAAAAGAGCTCGCTGCTTGAGGATGTGTATGCGTTCAATGACTTTTCGCATGAGGGAAACAACCGGGGATGCCGGAAGAAAAAGGACGTGACACCGGACGTTTCGAAGGGATATCTGATCAGTGAGTACAATGGGCATATGTTCCCAACGAAATCCTTTGACTGCGAACAGCACCGGGTAGAGCATCTCCTGCGTCATGCGAATGTTCTGGATGCCTATTATGGGGAAGAGGAGATTGCCGGGGGCTTTGGCTGGTGCATGTTTGATTATAATACCCACAAGGATTTTGGAAGCGGTGACCGGGTCTGCTACCATGGCGTGCTTGACCTGTTCCGGAATCCGAAGCTGGCAGCAGCGCTCTACGCAAGCCAGGGAGAAGAGGATGTGCTGGAAATCACTTCTTCCATGGACATCGGGGAGTATCCGGCGTGCCTTATTCGGGATGTCTATGCCGTGACGAATGCAGACAGTGTGAAACTTTATAAGAACGACCGGTTTGTAAAGGAGTTTCGGGCAGCGGATTCCCCTTACACCCACCTGACGCATGGACCGATATCCATTGACGATTTTATCGGCGAACTTTTGCAGAACGGGGAGAACTTCTCGAAGGGAAAAGCAAAGGATGTGAAGAAGGTTCTGCAGTCTGTGAGTAAAAACGGACTGAATCATCTGCCGCTTGGAACCATCCTTCTTGCGGCAAAATGCATGCTGCTGCGCGGAATGAAAATGGCAGATGCCGTTGAGCTTTATAATAAATATATTGGTAACTGGGGCGGAACGGCAACAGAATACCGGTTTGAAGCGATCCGTGGCGGTAAGGTTGTGAAAACCGTAAAGAAACGCCCCGTGAACAAGCCGCAGTTACTGGTAGACTGTTCCCATACGATTCTTACAGAAAAAACGACGTATGATGTGGCAGCGATCCGGCTGCGGGCAGTCAGTGAGGAAGGAAGTACGTTAAGCTATTGTAACGAACCATTGACCCTGACAGTAAAGGGACCGCTTTCGATCATCGGACCTTCGACGATCAGCTTACAGGGTGGTATGGGCGGCACGTATGTGCGCACCTGCGGAATGGCAGGAAGCGCAGAGCTTACCGTGGCAGGAAGTCTTTTCGGAGAACATACGGTAAAGTTTGAGGTCGTTTGTGCCGGACAGATGGATGCTGAGAGTTGAAGAATAACAGGCTGTCGAAAAAACAGTTGTACAGGAAGCATTTGCAGGCTGGACGCTTGTGAATTGGATGGAAGAGTTTTCGACATGAAAAAGGAGATAGGGGTATGAAGCTGAATGGAAAGGAAAAATTTTCGTATGGATTGGGTGCAGTAGGCAAGGATATGGTATATATGCTTTCTGCAAGCTATGTACTTTATTATTATCAGGATATTCTGGGAGTGAGCGCGGTTGCGATGGGCGTAATCCTGCTTGTTGCGAGGATCTTTGATGCGTTCAATGATCCGTTTATGGGTGTCATCGTGGAAAAGACGAAAACCCGTTGGGGAAAGTTCCGTCCGTGGCTGATGATCGGAACACTTTTAAATGCAGTGATTCTGTTTTTGATGTTTGCAGCGCCACCCGCATTGGCCGGCAGCGGACTTGTGGCCTATGCGGCGGTATTTTATATCCTCTGGGGTGTGACCTATACCATGATGGATATTCCGTTCTGGTCCATGATTCCGGCTTTTACCGAAAGCGGTAAGGAAAGAGAGAATCTGACGACACTGGCAAGATCCTGTGCCGGTGTGGGATCCGCTCTGATTACCGTAATTACCATGATTGCTGTACCGGCTCTTGGGAAGCTTTTCTTAGGAAATACGGAGGCAGCAAGAGAAGTGGAACGGTGCGGTTTCCAATGGTTTGCATTGATTATTGCGGTATTGTTTGTCATTATGATCGGCATTACCTGCCTGAATATTAAGGAAAAGTCCACCGTGGATCTGAATGCTCCTTCGGTAAAGCAGATGTTCCGGGCACTTGTATCCAACGATCAGGCAATGACGGTGGTGATTACAATTGTGCTCATTAACTGTTCCCTTTACATTACCTCGAATCTGCTGATTTATTTCTTTAAATATGATATCGGAGGAACGAACTGGAATGACAGCTATGTGCTGTTCAATACCTTTGGCGGTGCAATCCAGATTCTTTCCATGATGATTTTTTATCCCCTGCTGCGCAAAGTCATCAGTGCACTAAAGGTCTTTTACGTCAGTGCGGTCATGGCAGTTGGAGGCTATCTGGTACTGCTGGCCATGATGTTTATGGGACTTGCCAATGTATATTTTCTGCTGATTCCGGGCTTCTTCGTGTTCGCAGCGTTCGGAATGCTGACCGTATTAACAACCGTTTTCCTTGCGAATACCGTGGATTACGGAGAGTTGAAAAACTATCGCAGGGATGAGAGCGTCACCTTTTCCATGCAGACCTTCGTGGTAAAGCTGGCAAGCGGCGTGGCTGCCATGATTGCGGCACTGGCATTGAATTTCAGTAACATTCAGCAGGATACCGCTGTGGATGCGGCACAGCTGGCGGCAGAGAACAGCTATGGCCCTTCGCTTGTGATTCTCCGCATGACCATGACGATTCTGCCGGTTATCGGCCTCCTTGCCGCTACCTGGATTTTTGCGAAAAAGTATATTCTGACGGATGAAAAGCTTACCGAGATTAACCATACCTTACAGGAAAGACGAAAGGAAGCAGTACAATGATTTATGCGGAAAATGGAAATTTCCTGTTGGAGACAGCACATACGACCTATGCATTCTGTGTGGATCCTGCAGGGAATCTGCAGCATCTTTATTATGGCGAAAAATTAAGCTTGGGTGATTCCTGGCAGAAGGCATTGGAGGCGCTGAAAATGCGGATATTCAATCCCAATGGATGCAGCATTATTCAGGATCCGATGCACCCGGCAGTATCGCTGGATGATGTGTGTCTGGAGGTGTCCGGGCGTGGAAAGGGGGATATGGCGCAGCCCTTTGTGGAGCTTACCTATCCCGATGGCAGCCGGACGAGCGACTTCCGGTTTCAGAATTTTGAAATCATGGAAAAGCAGGCTCCGGAAGGACTTCCGGGTGCCTATGATGAAACGGAAAACGCCCAGTCACTTGTTCTTCATATGGAGGACCGGAATGGGGCAGTCCGGTTAACGCTTGTTTACAGTGTGTTGGAGGACTGCGACTGCATTACCCGGTTTGCGGTTGTGAAAAATGAGGGAAGCGCACCAGTGACTCTGGAGCGGCTGATGAGTACCCAGCTTGACCTGCGTACGCGGGGAAAACAGAAGATTTTAAGCTTTCACGGAGAATGGGCGCGGGAAATGCAGCCCTGTGAAACGCTTCTGCAATCCGGCAGCTTCCAGATTGAATCCACAACCGGATTTTCATCCAATAAGGCCAATCCGTTTTTCATCTGCGGAGAGGCAGACACTCAGGAGGACTACGGGGTCTGCTATGGCTTTAACCTGATCTATTCCGGAAACCATCGGGAAACGATCGAGTGCAATGCCCATGGCAGGGTGCGGATTTTACAGGGAATGCATCCGGATTTCTTTCAAAAGTCATTGGATGAAGGAGAAAGCTTTGCTTCACCGGAGGCAGTGTTTACGTTTTCCAAGGAAGGCTATGGCGGGATCAGCCGGAACATGCACCGCTTTGTAAGGGAGCACATTGTGCGTGGAACGTGGAAGAAGAAGGAGAGGCCGATTCTGATTAATTCGTGGGAGGCCATGTACTTTGATGTAAAAGAGCGGAAGCTTTTAAAGCTTGCCAGGCAGGCGGCAGAGGCTGGAATCGAGCTTTTTGTGCTGGATGACGGATGGTTTGGTGAACGCGAAAATGACCAGGAAGCCTTAGGGGACTGGCAGGATAATCCGGAAAAGCTTCCGGACGGACTTGGCGGGTTATCTGCCAAAATTCATGCAATGGGACTGAAATTCGGAATCTGGGTGGAGCCGGAAATGATCAGTGAGAATTCGAAGCTTTACAGGGAGCATCCGGAGTATGCGGTACGGATTCCCGGGAAGGCAGCAGCCGTCGGACGGAACCAGATGCTTTTAGATCTGACGCAGACTAAGGTGCAGGACCGGATTATTGCAGATATGAGCGATGTTTTCCGAAGGGGACAGGTGGATTACGTGAAATGGGATATGAACCGCCACATGTCCGATTATTACAGTCCGGCGCTCTCAAAGGAGGAGCAGGGAGAATTTGCACACCGTTATCTGTTGGGATTGTACCGGGTATTGGGAGAGCTGACGAGCCGTTTTTCGGATGTTTTGTTTGAAGGCTGTGCCTCCGGAGGCAACCGGTTTGACTTAGGAATGCTGTGCTATATGCCGCAGCTCTGGGTGAGTGATTGTACAGACGCCGTTGCACGGGCGAAAATCCAGAATGGCTGCAGCTTTGGATATCCCCAGTCTGTTATGGGAGCGCATGTGTCTTCATGTCCGAATCATCAGACCCTGCGAGTAACGCCGTTATACAGCCGTTTCGCGGTTGCGTGTGGAGGAATCCTCGGATATGAATACAATCTTTGTGATCTGTCGAAAGAGGAGCTTAAGAAGATCCGGGAAGAGGTTTCTTTTTATAAAAAGTGGCGCAGGGTATTGCAGTTCGGTGAGTTCTATCGTCTGCATGGTCTCTCGCAGGAAGGAGAGCGGGACACCGATGTCATACGGTGGAACTTTGTAGCGCAGGATCGGGAAAAGGCAGTTGGAATTTGGCTGAATGGACTGGCTCATGCGAATGACACGCACCGGTTTTTTAAAACGAAGGGACTTGACGATACGAAACAGTATCATTTTTACCATATTCCGCAGAAGGTGGAGCTTACCAGAATGGGGGATCTCATCAATACCGCTTCCCCTGTGCATATCCGGCCGAACTCTGTGGTTCATCAGGTTGTGACGCATCTCATAACGATGGAGGGTGAGACGGAAGAGTTTCATGTGCCGGGGGATCTGCTCAATAAGGCAGGAGTAGTGCTTTCTCCGAGCTTTGGCGGCACCGGCTTCGAAACCGGCACCGCACTTTTTCAGGACTTTGATGCAAGGATCTACTTAATGGAAGAGGAGTGTATAAAATCATGAATTCCTTCCCATACTAAAGGATATTGATGAACATATCAGGAAAGGAAGTAGAATCATGATTTTAAAGGAAAAAGAACGGGCAGCACTTGAGGATTTACAGACACAGGAAAAAAGCTGTGTGGAGAAGTATGAAAAGTATGCAAATCAGGCGAGGGATCCGGAGTTGAAGTCTCTGTTCCAGACTCTTCAGAAGGAGGAGCAGAAGCATTACGATTCTCTCGGACAGGTACTTGCAGGAACGGTTCCGGAATGTAACTGCAACGACAGCGCAGGACGTGATTACAAACCTAAGGCCACCTATAATGACATGACGAATCCGGAGGATAAGCAGAATGATGCATTCCTTGCAACCGACTGTATCGGTACGGAAAAGCTGGTTTCCGGAGAATACAATACGGATGTCTTTGTATTTGGAGAAAGCGGTGTCCGTAAGCTTCTGGCCGATATTCAGATTGAAGAACAGAATCATGCCGAGATGCTTTATAAGTACAAGATGGCAAACGGAATGAAGTAAAGGACAGAGACCATTGACAATCCGGATGCAGGGAAATAAGGCCGGAACGGAAGGATTCACAGGAAACAGTAGTCTGTGGGTCCTTTTTTAATTGGATTCAAAATAGAATCGTACAATTATAAAGTGTTTTTTTTATATACTTTCCTGTATTGGATAAGTACATTGAAATAAATGGACAGAGATTATACATGTTTGAAAAGAAGGAGGAGAAACCAATGTTATCATCAGCTTTATTAAACAGAACAAGCTTTGGCTTTTCAGCAGAGAATCCGCTGGGGGAACGAAATGGAGGAAGCATTGTAAGGTGACGATGGAAAATCGTGGCAGTAAGGAAGAAACACTTTATTATATGATTGAAGGATGGCATGGTGAGCTTGCCGATACGGATCTATACTTCCATGCAGCATACCGGCAGGAGCATCCGGTGCAGAAGGGACATGCTTATACGGTCATTGATGGAATTGAAGGAAAGGGTATATTTGCAGGGATCAGCTTTGCTGCAGGTATGAATGGACATAATACCTGCTGGGTAGAGGGTGAACCTAAGATGTATCTGGATGGAGATCAGTATCCGACAATTAACTACACGGGAACGGAAGATTATTTCTGTGGTTCTTATGCGTTCGGAAATGACATTTTATTACATAAGTATCAGACCTTCAGCGGACTATATGCCGGCATGTATGCAATTCTGGGTAATGACAGTCAGGAAATGTATAATGGACAGCAGCGCTTTTTGCTTTATCGCTTTCATGTAAAGGATCCGGTTTATTTTCATACGTCGTTTCGTATGACCATGGATAATCTCGGCTGGACAGGAGCGAGATACGATGATTATACATCCGTTGCATACTGGTATATGGAAAAGCCATCCAGACTGTCTGCAGGGCTGCCGTCCGATGAAGAGATCATTATGAAGTAAACCAGGAAGAATCAACAGAGTAATAGAAGATATGAGGAGAAAACCGTGCAGAAGAATACCAGTTATAAAACAAAAATCGAGCATCCCTTTTTATTGATACCGGTAAAAATTAAGGAAAACGCTGAGCGCCTGTCTTTCTATATAGAAGAACAGAAGGTTTTAGAGTATCGTGTTTTTCCGTTGGAAGAGGGGGAAACAGTGGATTATTATGCTCCGCTTCCGGTTACACCGTGGATAGGGAAAACCATTCGTCTGGAGGGAAACTATCCGGAGGCATTTTATACCCAAATTAAGCAGGCTGACGATCCTGCGAAATCGGATCAGGTGCATCCGCTGATGCATTTTACACCGGTCAACGGCTGGATGAATGATCCCAATGGACTTGTTTTTGAGGATGGAATTTATCATCTGTTTTATCAGCACAATGCTTTCGGCACAAAGTGGGATAATATGAGCTGGGGACACGCGGTCAGTAAGGATTTATTACATTGGGAACACCGTCCTATGGCGATTCTGCCGGATAAGGATGGTACGATCTTTTCCGGAAGTGGAATTTGTAATGAAAAAGGGTTACTGGGCTTACCGAAGGATGCACTTGTCTTTTTCTACACTTCGGCAGGCGGAAGCTCGGATAGTCCCTGGAGTGAAGGAGGACAGTTTACCCAGAGAATTGCCTACAGTACCGATCATGGTGCAACACTTCATAAGAAAGGAGAGGTGATTGTGCCGAATCTCACCGAAGGCAATCGGGATCCCAAGGTATACTGGCATGAAGAAAGTAAAGGGTATATCATGTCTCTTTACTTAAAGAATCATGTCTATGCCATTCTGCGTTCTGAGGATCTTGAGCATTGGGAGCTGACACAGAAGCTTCCCTTTATTACAGCCAGAGAATGTCCGGATCTGCGCCCGGTTCCTACAGAAGAGGGAGGGGAAAAGTGGATCCTGTTTACGGCATCGGGAGAATATTTCACAGGAGATTTCGATGGCTTTCATTTCACGAATCTTTCGGAAGGACGCATGGCTTATCAGAATGAGCTGCCATATGCCGGACAGACCTATTCCAATCTGCAGGGGCGTGTCGTCCTGGTGCACTGGATGCGCACAGAAAACCCCGGGAAATATTATACCGGGATGATGGGTATTCCGCGGGAGCTTACACTTGTAAAGGAAGAGGAAGGATACATTCTTCGTCAGTCGGTGATCCGGGAATGGAAGGAGCAGCGCGTTCCTGTCCGGGAAGAGAAGAAACTGAAACAGTGGGAGGAAGAGACGGTAAGGGATGCTGCACTGGAGCTGCAGTTGAACATACAGGGAGCCTTGGTCCTTTCCGTAATGATCTATGGACAGAAGATCTCCTATCAGCGTGAAGAGGGGATACTTTGTGTAAATGGTGTTACCTGCAAAGTAAAGGAGGATCTCCGCAATCTTTCTATTCTTGCAGACCGGGAAATTCTGGAAGTGGCAGCAAATGATGATACCCTTCTGTATTTCTTTGAGACCGATCTGCAGGATCTGGCAGGTAAAATAAGCGTGGAGGCAGATCACAATGTGGATAGCTGGCTGTGGAGGGTGCAGTAGAATTTGTAGATAATTCCCCATACATTCCAATCTGTGTGTTGATGCGTAGAAATAGGAATGATATACTATTCTTATGCAGACCATACAAGCGGGGGAGCGTTATGGATCGATTTGAAGAACAGTATAAAGAGGAATTACATAAGCAGGAAATTCATGCAAATCATTGTACAATGAAAGGTTTTTTGTGGATATTGGCGGGTTTTACCTTTGTGTGGCTTTTGACCATTACGAATGTTTTTATTGTGGATAAAGCGCCCATGACCATTGCCTTTGTAATCTGTGCAGTGATTTGTATTTTTATGCGTGTGATCTATCGTAAGGATAAAATGGATGCGTTATGGGTGAAGTACTGGTTTATTGCAATGATCTGCGTGATTACAGGAATCGTGGGTACATTCCTGACCTTTCACGCTGCACTTGTCTATGTGCTGCCCTTGCTATTTGCCATTCAGTACCGGGAACGGAGAGTATTATGGTTTTCTTACTTTGCGGACGGAATCGCCATATTAGTGAGTATGCTGTTGGGATTTTACTATGGAATCTGTGATCTGAATATGCTTTATGTAAGCAATCATACGAGGGCGTGGTATCTGGGTAGAATGACAGGAGATGTCATTCCGATTCCGTTTAATGCCGATGTCAATTTTGTTATTGTAGTTTACGGTGTGTTTCCCAGGATGATTACTCTGCTTGTATTTGTAGTCATGCTCCGGTATATCATTATCAGCAATCAGGAGGATGCCACACGTATTGCAGAACTAACTTACCGGAAGGAAATGGATGTATCTACCCGGCTGTTCAACAAAAATAAATATGAGGAAATGATCGAACAGTATTATCCGCAAAAAGCCTGGGTAGCAGCTATTTTCTGGGATGTAAACAATCTGAAACAGATAAATGACCGGTTCGGGCATGCTGCAGGTGATGTTTTACTGGAAACGGTGTCTTTCAAATTGAATGATCAGACGAATGAACGCAGACGAGCATATCGTGTTGGCGGGGATGAATTTATCATGCTGGTGGAAAATCCGGTTCCGGGAGAGCCGGAAGAAATCATCCGGAATGTGCGGGAGCAGTTGAAGAAAAACCGTGAGGATGGTGGATTAAAGGTCTCCAGTGCTGTCGGCTGGGCAGAAGGACCTGGCAGTCAGATAAAGACGATTGTCCGTGAGGCAGACGAACGGATGTATGAAGATAAGATCAGAAGTAAGCAGGGGAGATAAATGAATACTAAGAAGAAAATCGTAATAGCAGTTTATATCATCAGTCTGGTAATGATACTGGCGGGAGGCACTTTCCGGACAATGATTCTTTTTGACTGGTCGTTGCCATTATTGCCACAGGCGTTTGTCATGCTGGCAGGTGGTGAATACTTTGACAGGATGGATCTGCCGTTTGAATATCTGGGAAGTGCACGAGTCAATGATGAAGAAGTTGGTCTGGCTGACTGGAGGTCTATCCAGTATGATTATGCCGACCGGCAGCAGTGGACATTTGTGTGTGACAGCAGGGAAGAGTTTGAGGAACGGTTTGAGAAACATGGAATAGAGGGGAAACTTGTCAGGGATTTTGATTTTGAAAACAATATTTTATTACTTTCTTATACGAGACCCATTCATTCAGTAGGAATCAGTGAGAGAAACAGGATGTGGAAGGACGAACTTCCCTATGTTTATGCAGATTTTACCTATCAGGCAGAGTGCGAGACAAATGTCATGTATTATCAGGCGCTGCCGAGGGTAGAGCTGAATTTTAAAAAGGGTGAAAAGATTGAAACATATCCTTTACATATTTATGATACCCCTTATGAGGAAAGAGAAAATCCGGAATATGGGGACGGACAGTTACGGCGAGTAGACGGAGACCGCCTGTTTCCCAAGTGGGGATGGGCTGTAGAGAAGGTAAATACCATAAGATAGGGAGAGAAAGCAGATGAAACGACTTTGTGCGGCGATCATAGATGTTATTCTTGCAGAAGGAATCGGAACAATCTTGTTTTGTGTAATTCTCAGCATTTGGAGAATCTGTAGAAACCATACAATGCAATATATGGGAAGTTATTCCGGCCTTGGCTTGTTAGGTGTCCAGCTACTGTCCCTGTTTCTGGCAAATATTCTGTATTTTTTCTTATTTCTGTGGAAGAGAAATGGCAGAACCGTTGGAAAGCGGCTGTTAAGAATACCGAAACCGGAGAGTGAACCTATGCCGGTCGGAAAGTGTCTGCTTAGGGCTCTTTTTAAAACGATTGCCTGTTTCCTGTATCCGGTTACGATCGGTTATTATTTTTATTTTAACAGGATGCCTTATGAACGGTTGGACCGGTCAGCGCAGATGCAAAAGTAATAATATGGATGGATAAAGAGTATTCAGATTCCTGTTAGAAAAATAAAGTTATACTGTTATAATAACTATAAATAAAGGACGGATCATCTTACATGTATAAGACGAAGAAACGTGTTTTTGATATTATTCAGATTGGAAACCGCAAGGATTTCATAAGCAGTGCATTTGATATTTTTATTGTAGTGACCATTGTGCTGAATCTGTTTGTGACCCTGTTCCAGACATTTGATGAGTCGGCGCCTTATGCCAATGTATTGAATGTACTGGAGCTTATCACGATTCTTATTTTTACGGTGGAATATGTATTGCGCATCTGGACGGCAGATTTCCTGTATCCGAACAAGCCATACTGGAAAGCGGTACTGGCCTTTGTGTTTTCGCTGTATGGACTGATTGATTTCTTTACGTTCTTTCCTTATTATCTGCCGATTTTGTTTCCGATGGGAGCGGTGGCCTTCCGGATGTTCCGTGTGATCCGGATCTTTCGGCTGTTCCGGGTCAACGCGCAGTATGATGCTTTTAACGTGATTATTAATGTCTTAAGTGATAAGAAAAATCAGTTGATTTCTTCGATCTGCATGATCCTGATCTTCATGGTGGCAGCTTCCCTGTGCATGTACAGTCTGGAGCATGAGGCGCAGCCGGAGCAGTTCGCCAATGCGTTTTCGGGAATCTGGTGGTCGGTTTCAACGCTTCTCACGGTGGGGTATGGTGACATCTACCCGGTGACGACAATGGGAAAGGTCATGGCGATTGTCATTTCCTTTCTGGGTGTCGGAATGGTTGCGATTCCAACCGGTATTATTTCCGCAGGTTTCGTGGAGCAGTACACGAAGCTGCGCATGCTGGCATTTCATTCCGAAGAACATGAATTAAAATTTGTCACTTCCGTGATCCCGCAGGGACATTCCTGGTGCCGGAAAAAGGTAAAAGAGGTTGCTTTTCCACCGCAGATTATTCTGGTTACGATTATCCGGAACGGAGAGGCACTGGTTCCGAACGGGGATACGGTTCTGCTGGAAAATGACACACTTGTCATCGGAGCAAAGCATTATAACGGTGAGGAATATATCAATCTGAAAGAAATCATTGTGAAACAGGAAAATGAATGGGTTGGTAAGCAGATCAAGGATCTGGATATTTCCCGTCAGGAGCTGATCGTCATGATCCGGCGTAAGAACAGGACGATTATTCCCAATGGACTTACCTATATTAAAGAGGGAGATGCGGTAGTACTGTATTCCAAGCTGAAGGATGCAGACTAAGGGGGAAAAGTGAAAAAACTGTGAACTCTTTATTTGAGGCCGGAACACTTAATGAATGCAAGTCGAAGACGCAGCATGAATTTAGTGAGAGGGACAAGGAGAGAGGATTGAGACCGATCCGACCGCATTTTATACCGCAGCCGAATATGAGGAAGCAAAGGAGACGTTATGGACGGTTTTGCAGTTACGGGCAGAAAGTGTGCTGGGACAGTTGGACGGAACAATACCATCCACCGATGACGGACAGCAGAATGCGCAGGATACGTTAATAGATGGAAGCGCGATTGATCTGTCCGTCATGGGAGAATTTAATCATTAAACAGTGGTCAGGAATATAATAAAGTCCGATCCTTTTGGGCAATGGCAATATAGGTTTTTCCTTCATTGATCTGGATTTCATTTCCGTTATCATCGTAATATTTCGTCGGAGAATAGTCTGATGTCTTCTTCCAGGTAATGTGGATACCACGACCCTTGGTAAAATAATAGCCGTCACTTGTAGAATCAATTGTCTGGAAAGTCAGATAACCTTTTGCATCCCGCTTGGACCAGTTGGTATTCTGAATAATCACATTGGAAAAAGTCAGCTGCTCACCATTCATGCCATCTACCTGTGCAGCACCGTGAATGTTTTTCAAATACTGGCCGGAAGCTGCATCATAGGTGAAATAGCTCTTGGTATAGGGAAAGATCTTGGACAGATCAATCACATTTCCTGGGATTGCAGATGCATACTGTTCCAGAGAGTTTACCCCGGAAGCAAAATTGAAATGGCTGGCATTGTAGTATTCCTGACGGGTAGTCAGGGAATATCCAAGACTTGCACAGGCTGTCTGAATGCCGGAAGCACTGATGTAGGCATTGTGTGGTGCTTTCCGGTCTGAGGTACGATAGAACTGACCAGAACCGGGGCGGTCACCACCGGTGCCATATTCACTTGTGCCGGATAAATTATTGATATCCGGGGCTGTGATGCGGTCCTTCATATAGTAGACACCACCAAAGTGTATCAGAATCGGGTCCCATTCGGTAGCAATACTGATGTAGTAATCACGACAACTGCGGATGTTGCCGATCCGCTGAAGATCCTGCCAGTTGTCAATAATGGCAAGCTGTCTGGAAATATTGCCTTCCTCCATGATTTCATAAAGAACCTTGGCACGGCTGATGCCATAGGAAGGCTGGCAGGCTTTATCGGTTGGCATCATGACGGCAATTGGCCGCTGGGATGCCTGGGATGCAGGAATAAGCTCATTGGTGTAGACGCTGTGAACTTCTCCGTCAGCATGGGCATCTGTGCCGCTTATTCCAAGCCAGGGTGTGATGAGAATACCGAGTGAACAGATTGTAACGGCCGTGACAGAGGCAATGATTCGTTTCAGGGGAACTGTTTTCATTGGAAATCTCCTTTCTTAAAAAATAGTTATTCAGAGTCAAAAAAGATCTTTTTTGATTCAAGGAACTGAAGCATATATTGATCCCAAAGTCTTTCTGCTGATTTATCCATGACAAAGCTGCGATAGGATACCGCAGTAATGAGTGTAAGCGAACCCTCCTGATATTTGATGTTTAAGACCAGCTGGTCAAGCTCTTCCGGGAGTGCGTCATGCTCTTTGTTAAAGCGTTCGGAAGCAAAGAGGGCCTTGATCTTATCCGGCTTCAGATAGAGTGTAAAATGGAAGCGCACAGGAGTCCTCTTTCCACGGATGAACTGGAAGCAAAGCTCCTGTAGGTCTTTCCAGCAGGAAAACTGATAGGAAGCTTCCTCATCCGGCGCATTCACATCTCCCTTGTAAAAGGCGGGAACAATATGCCCGTCAATGGTGAAGGTGTTGTACGTCGTAATGGAAGCCTCCGCCAGTAAAAAATCCTCAAAGCAGTCGGATTTTAATAAAATTCCCATAAAGTTTTTGGTTTCGGTGATTTTCAGTGCTTTCACAAATACCTCTTACTATCGTATTGGAACTATTCGGCTTTGAAGCGTTCTGCCTGTTCGGTGATCAGGGCATGATCTTCAAAGTAGTTGATCTTCATGGAATTCTTTACATCAGAGAGTGTCTGTGCGGCTACCTTTTCTGCCTCAATGGAGCCCTTGTGAAGAATTTCATAGACAGCGGGAATGTCCTTTTCCCATTCCTTACGGCGTGCACGGATCGGTGCCAGTTCCTCCTGAAGAACGTTGTTCAGGAATTTCTTTACCTTGACATCGCCTAAGCCGCCTCTCTGATAATGTTCCTTTAATTCATCTAAATTTGCATATTCCGGAAGGTATTCTGCGAACTGCTCATCCTTACAGAAGGCATCCAGATAAGTAAATACCGTATTGCCCTCAATATGTCCCGGATCGGAAACCTGTAAATGGGTAGGATCGGTATACATGGACATGATTTTCTTGCGAACCTCTTCTTCCGTATCGGAAAGGTAGATGCAGTTGCCAAGGGACTTGCTCATCTTGGCCTTGCCGTCTGTACCGGGGAGACGCAGGCAGGCCTTGTTATCCGGTAAAAGGATTTCCGGCTCAACTAAGGTTTCTCCATAAACGGCATTGAATTTGCGGACGATTTCCTTTGTCTGCTCAAGCATCGGAAGCTGATCCTCACCAACCGGAACGGTGGTTGCCTTGAATGCCGTGATGTCGGCAGCCTGACTGATCGGATAGGTAAAGAATCCGACCGGGATGCTGGCTTCAAAGTTACGCATCTGGATTTCGGACTTCACAGTAGGATTACGCTGCAGCCGGGATACGGTAACCAGATTCATATAATAGAAGGACAGCTCACAAAGCTCCGGAATCTGTGATTGGATAAACAAGGTGGATTTCTCGGGATCGAGACCGCAGGATAAATAATCAAGTGCGACTTCGATGATGTTCTGACGAACCTTCTCCGGGTTCTCAGCATTATCGGTGAGTGCCTGTGCATCCGCAATCATAATGTAAATGCTGTCATATTTGCCGGAATTCTGCAGTTCGACACGTCTGCGGAGAGATCCTACATAATGACCCACATGAAGTCTTCCGGTAGGACGGTCTCCTGTTAAAATAATCTTTGGCATTGTTTTTACCTCGTTTCTATGATCTTCAACTTATATTTGACAAATTTCATGGCGCTTTGCAGCACCTCTTACAGTATACACTATCCCTAAAGAAAAGCAAGGCGTGGAATCTAGTTAAACCACCGGCCGGTTGCTCCACAGGGAAGTACCAGTCCGTTTGAGGAAACCGGCAGTCCGATTTCGGAGGATTGTACCTCACCGCCGCGCTTTTTCTGGATAACGGTGCTTAACATATAGCTTAATACGGCAGGCTGAAGTCCTGTCGTATAGGAGTTAATGAGGAAAAACAGTGCGTCATCACTTAAGAGCTGCGCTGCAAGTTCCACAAAGGGATAAATGCTTTCCTCAATCTTCCAGATTTCTCCCTTGGGACCGCGTCCATAGGAGGGAGGATCCATAATGATTCCATCGTATTTGTTGCCGCGCCGGATTTCACGCTCTACGAACTTCACGCAGTCATCCACCAGCCAGCGGACCGGAGTATCCTCTAAGTGGGAAGCTGCCGCATTTTCTTTTGCCCAGGTGACCATGCCCTTGGAAGCGTCAACATGGGTAACGTTCGCTCCGGCACTTGCAGCCGCGAGGGTAGCACCACCGGTATAGGCAAAGAGATTCAACACCTTCACAGGACGTCCTGCCTCCCTGATGCGTTCACTGCACCAGTCCCAGTTGACCGCCTGCTCCGGGAAAAGCCCGGTGTGCTTGAAGCTGAACGGCTTTAACCGGAAATTCAGTTCGCGGTAAGAGATGGTCCATTCTTCCGGCAGCTTAAAAAATTCCCATTCACCGCCGCCCTTGGAGCTGCGGTGATAATGTCCGTTTAAGCGGTTCCATTCAGGAACGTTTTTTTCGGTTTTCCAGATGACCTGCGGATCTGGACGAAGGAGGATGTACCTGCCCCAGCGCTCCAGCTTTTCCCCACAGGAGGTATCTATTACTTCATAATCTTTCCAATGATCTGCAATCCACATTTTTGGCTCCTTCTGCCTCTTTCTAATAAGAAAATAAGTAATTCCATGATTATCTGCTTATGATGAATACTGTGCTTTACTCACGAATTCGCACTTTGTGCTTTACATCCTGCTTCGCAGGATATTCGTTTCACTCATTACATCATATATGTAATTTGGGCAAAAAAGCAAGGTTTTTATTTGAATTTCACTTGCAATGTGATATGATGTGTAACAGTTCAGTCAATTCGTACCAAACGGTAGCTTATGAATGGACCTGGCTGTATAAGAACGTAGTCCGGACAGGATGAATTACTGAACAGTTATATTTGGAGGATGAGATGAGCAGAGCATATTTACAGGATAAACAGAGGGTTGTGATCAAGATTGGAACATCTACAATCACGCATACGGATACCGGACACTTAAATCTGGTAAAGCTTGAGAAATTTGTGAGGATTCTTACTGATATTCATAATCAGAACAAGGAGCTTATCATTGTGTCTTCCGGAGCAATCGGAGCCGGAAGAAAGGCACTCGGTATTCAGGGAAAGCCCTCCACCCTGCCAATGAAACAGGCTTGTGCAGCAGTTGGACAGGCGAGGCTGATGATGATTTATCAGAAGCTTTTTGCAGAATATAATCAGACTATTGCCCAGATTCTGGTTACAAAGAACGTGGTTACGAACGGAATCAGCCGGATTAACGCAGTCAATACCATACAGGAGCTGCTTACCATGGGAGTGATTCCAATTGTGAATGAAAACGATGTGGTTTCCACGGATCAGATTCTGGATGGGAATTTTGGGGATAATGATACCCTGTCCGCGCTTGTTGCCAAAATGATAGGAGCCGATCTGCTGATTCTGCTATCTGATATTGACGGGCTTTATACCGATGATCCAAGAAGCAATCCGGATGCTCAGTTTATCAGCTGTGTGGAAAAGATTGATGAAGATCTGTTTTCCTGTGCAAAGGGACCGGACAGCGCGTTTGGAACCGGCGGTATGACAACGAAGCTTGCAGCTGCAGAAATTGCGAACGGAGCCGGAACGGATATGGTAATTGCCAATGGGGACGATCCGGTGAATGTCATCCGTATTCTGGAGGGCAAAGAGGTCGGAACCCTGTTTAAGGCATAGAGGAAATGAGAGGAAGGACGGAACAGTTAAGAGAGGAATAAATAAACAGAAATGATGCAGTTAATAGAAAGCGTGGAGCGTTCACAGTTTTTTACCATCATCCTTGCAGCCGTTCTGTTGGTGGTTCTGGTACTTCTGATTGTCTTTCTCCTTCGTAGAAGAAGACCGAAGACGCGGAGCTACGATGAAATGGAGGGGCACGAATTTGAATATTTCTGTGCCGATCTTTTGGAAAAACGCGGCTTTGAAGAGGTGGAGGTCACAAAAGGAAGCGGAGACTATGGGGTGGATATTCTTGCGGAAAAGGATGGTGTCACCTATGCCATCCAGTGTAAGCGGTACGATGGGCCGGTCGGCGTGAAAGCGGTGCAGGAGGCCTATGCCGGACGGGACTATTATGACCGCATGGTGGGAGCGGTACTGACGAACCAGTACTTCACCACTCCGGCTGTCGAGGCAGCGAAGAAACTCAAAATTCTGCTGTGGGATGGTGGATATTTGGAAAGCATGATGGAGGAAGAATAAAAGGGCGGGGGCTGCGTCAGCCTCCGCCATAAGTATTTCTTTAATATAGGTAGTTTCTAAAAATAAGCAGTTTCTAAGAATAAGAAGTTTTAAGAATTAATCGAGCTGATGAATAAACAATCCGCTGCGGAGCTTAGGCTCGAACCAGGTGGACTTCGGCGGCATTAAAAGACCGGCATCCGCAACATCAAGCAGCTCCTGAATGGAGGTCGCATACATGGAGAACGCAACGGTGCAGTCCTTAGCAACGCGCTTTTCCAGTTCGGAAAGTCCGCGGATTCCTCCAACGAAGTCGATGCGGTGATCGGTTCTGGGATCTGCAATCTGAAGAACCGGTTCAAGCAGGTTGTTCTGTAAAATCGAAACATCCAATCCTTCTACCGGATCCTCCACAAGTAGATTCTTGTCTACGGTAAGTTTGTACCAACCATCACTTAAGTACATACCAAAGGTGCCTTTTTCTTCCGGGGCAAACGGCGTCTTTCCGAGATAGGAAACCATAAATCCGGCATTCCGGACAGCTTCTAAAAAGGCTTCCTTCGTCATTCCGGCCAGATCCTTTACCACGCGGTTATAAGGCATGATGTAAAGCTGGTCATCCGGAAAAAGCACGGAAAGGAAACGGTTGAATTCCTCGTCACCGGTGTAGCCGGGATGCTCCTTGCGGCGTTTTAAGCCAACCTTCACCGCAGAAGCACAGCGGTGATGACCATCTGCAATATAAGTGGAAGGAATGGCTGCAAAAGCCTCTTCCAGTTCTTTAATGACACTATCGTCAGAAATTACCCAGGTACGGTGTGTGATGCCGTCCGGAGAAGTAAAGTCGTATACGGGTGCCTTTTTCTTTTCTGTTTCCACAAGCTGATTGATGGCATCCACCGAACGGTAGACTAAGAAGATCGGGCCGGTCTGTGCATTGGTGCGGTCTACGTGGCTGATGCGGTCGATTTCCTTTTCTTCCCGGGTGTTCTCATGCTTCTTGATGATGCCGTTCACATAGTCATCAATGGAGGAACAGGCCACAATACCTGTCTGGGAACGGCCGTTCATCGTAAGCTCATAAATATAGAAGCAGGGCTTATTTTCCATCAGAAAGGAGCCGTCTGCAATCATTTCTTCCAGAGTTTCCCGGGCTTTTTCATAAACACAGTCCGCATAGGTATCGACCGAATCGTCAAACTGAGTCTCTGCACGGTCAATTTTTAAAAAGGAAAGAGGCTCCCTGTCGACTTCCACACAGGCCTCCTTCCGGTTATATACATCATAGGGCAGGGCTGCAATCCGGTCTGCAAGTGCAGGATCCGGACGGACACTCTGGAAAGGGGTAATCTCTGGCATAAGTTTTCTCCTTTGAACAGTTGTATAATAAGTGTTGGTTTCATATTCCATGTTTTTTTCATGAGATGATTATAGTATAATAAGGTTATCAATGAGTGTCAACAAAGCAGGAGATACAGGAATGAGAGCAGCTGGTTACTGTTTACAAAGCAGCCAGACACCTGTAGTCAGGCTGTGTAAGAATATGATTCTGCGTAACTATTCAGAGCCATGCAAATTATGGCAGTATGGACGATGAATGCTTGCATTCAAGCGGACGGACATATGCCATGATTTATATGGCGAAGTAACTACATGAGCAAAACATAAGCTGTGAAACAGCGGTTTTGCGAATGGAGTTCTGAATAGTTACGATTCTGCAATATAAAATTCGTGAAAGAGGTATAAGACAATGGCTAAGAATGATAAAACAAATGTAATGCGTGTTCTGGAACAACATAAAATCCCTTATGAGGGACATAACTATCTGGATTCCGGTGCGGTCGGCGGAACCGAGGTGGCAGCAGCGTTAAATGAGGATCCGGAGGTTGTATTTAAAACACTGGTTACGGTCGGAAAGACTGGAAATCATTATGTTTTCCTCGTGCCGGTAGAGAAGGAGCTGAATCTCAAAAAGGCGGCAGCAGCCGTTGGAGAGAAAAATATTGAGATGATTAAATCTAAGGAATTATTACCGCTTACGGGATATATTCATGGCGGCTGTTCCCCGATTGGAATGAAAAAGCAGTTCCGGACCGTGATCCATGAAAGTGCTTCTATTTTGGAAAAGATCTTTTTCAGCGGTGGTAAAATCGGCTTCCAGGTCGAGGTACGCGTCGAGGATCTGAAGAAGGTATTGAAGTTTGATTTCGCAGATATTGCAGATTAAATATAGAAATTTGACAAATACAGAGGACAGACTATAAGCTATGAAACAGCAGCTTCGTGAAGAAAGTTTTGAATAGTACAATTATTGCTGGAACGAGGTACGGGGAAACGGCAGTATATAAGTTTGACAAAGAATTTACAAGACCATGTCTGTAATTCATACAGATCATTTGCTAGGATAAGAAGGAGAATGAAATGGCAGCAGAATCAACAGATAAGAAAAAGGTACTTAAGGAATACCTGTGGATTACGTTTGCAGTAATCATCATGGATATTGGAATCTATGTGTTTAAGTTCCCCAATAACTTTTCCTTTGGAGGAGTTTCCGGTATGGCTGTCGTGATTTCAAATTTCACGATACTTTCCGCATCCCAGATCAACCTGGTGATTAATCTGTTACTGTTGGTGTTGGGGTTTGCCATTCTGGGTAAGAACTTCGGGGTGAAAACGGCGTATGTGACCGTACTTTCTTCCCTTTTGTTAAATGCATTTGAAGTGGTGTTCCCGATGAAAGCGCCGCTTACCAACGAGATCATGCTGGAGCTGTGCTTTGCCATCCTGCTTCCGGCGATCGCGTCTGCCCTTTTGTTCTATGAGAATGCTTCGGGGGGAGGCACGGACATCATTGCCATGGTGATCCGGAAGTATTCCACGATGAATGTTTCCACGGCGCTTCTTTGGACAGACCTTGTTGTGGTTGTCTGTGCGTTTCTGGTATTCGATACGGTGACGGGACTTTGTTCCATCCTGGGACTTCTGGCGAAATCACTGGTTATCGACAAGTTTATTGAACGTATGAAGCTCAACAAATATTTTACGATCGTTTCCACGAATCCGGATCCGATCTGCAATTATATCACACATGACTTACACCACAGTGCAACCACCTACCATGCGGAAGGAGCTTATTCCCACAAGGATCGCGTCATCATTCTTACGGTAGTGGATGTGAAACAGGCCATTTATCTGGAACGTTTTATCAAAAAGAATGAGCCGAGCGCCTTTATCATGGTGACGAAGAGCAGCGAGATCGTTGGAAAAGGTTTTACGAGTTATATCTGATACGGAGGAAATACGATGAGCGGACAGAATACTCTGATTCCCAACCTGACAATGAATGGACGGAAAGAGTATGTGAAGCAGGCAGATATTAATTATCTGGTAAAGGGAGTGGCGTTACTGGCAGGAGGAATACTGGCAGCATCCTGTATTACGACAGAGTTGTCCTTTCCGGTGAGGGGCTTCCTGTTTTGTGTGGGAGCAGCTCTGTGTGTGATTGGCGTTCCTTTTCTGTTGAAGTTTTATAAGGAAGTGAAGGCCTTTAAAGAGTATGTGCCACAGTGGGATAAGGGACGCGGCATTTTTGACCGGATGGCAAAGGAGCTGAATGCCTGGTACGAAGAGGGAGAAGAGCCGGAAAGCTGTGATGGTGACACGCATTACTATTTAAAGCTGCAAAAGGAGCGGCTGGAGGACAAGGGACTGCAGATGCAGAATGAAGTTCTTCCGGTAAAGGGGAAAAGCTTTGGAACAGCGAAGTTTTCCACAAAGTCGGCCTGGTATACCACGGACATGCTTTATGAGGAAATCAGCAGGGAACTCCGGGTTTTAAAAGGAACGGAGACGCTGTATCAGCGTCAGGTGGAGCAGGTAATGTATGAAATTGTGGTTCATACACCGAATGAAAAAGAAACCGCTCATCTGATGGTCACCTGTCCGAACTGTGGGGCTGTCAGTCCGGTGGCACAACTGGTAGAAGGCTGCAGATATTGCGGAACCCGGTTTCGTATGAAGGATCTTTTTCCAAGAGTGGTAAATACCTATTTCATCCGGACAACATCGATTATGAAGCACACGACGAATCAGCGCAGGATCATGGGGATCCTGATGCTGGTCATGCTGCTTGTGAGTATGCCGGGAGCAATGATTTCCGGTGAGGGCGTGATTCCGATTGCGTTATTTACAGCTTATCTGACGGCACTTATCTGTGGAGGTGTAGGAGGATTTGTGATTACCTCTATTATGATGATCGGGTCTTTGTTTCAACGGGATGGTATGAAGCATCTGCCATTGTTTTGGACGTTGAGATCTAAAAGCCGGATCAAAGGAATCATGAAGCGGGTGGATCCGAACTATTCCTATGAAAAATTTGAAGGACAGATGGTTGCACTGATCCGGATGGCGGTTTTTGCGAAAGAGCCACAGAATCTGACGGCTTATTGCGGAGGAAAAAGAGACGATCGTTTTGCGGACATTATTGAGATGACTTATACGAATGGAATGTGTCTGCAGAAGGTCCGGCAGAATGGCAATGTGCTTCATTTGACGCTCCGTACCTGGTGGATCAACTACAGTGAGGTAAATGGAAAGATCATCAAGACCGGAGATCTTATTGATGCGACCTTTGTAAAGAACGTTGCCCGCAGGGAGATGCCTGGTTTTTCGATCACTTCCGTAAACTGTCACAGCTGCAAAGGAAGCTTTGATGCGGTGCGCCAGCGTAACTGTCCGTACTGCGGAACCGAGTACCATATGGAAGAAGACTACTGGGTGATCGAGGACATGAAGCTTACGAGATAATTAAGGGATCACGTAGCAGTTGGAAGCATTGAGAATAGCCCCATCCTATTACTGATCGGAAAACGGGTTTCTTCTATAATAATATAGTGTATAGATATGTTGATTAAAATCTGCCAAAAAAATCACAAAAATTTTCACAAAAATTTTAAAAAAATTTCTTGCATATTACCCAAACATCATGTATACTAACAATTGCTGTGGCATGATAGCGTTGAAGCGTGAGGTTGCTGCCGGGCCGAAAGGCACTGCAGGTTTTCCGTGGAGCGAATGTCAAGAGGCCATGCAAATGGCCAAAGAACCTGACGGCAAGTCACTGTACAAACAATTTGTCTGCAATACTGCAGAGACACGGGCGTTAAGCGTGCCGGACATAAGAGCGCGGAAATCCGCGCATTGACTTATGAAAAGGCAGGACACGCACGGAGGAGTGTACAGTCACCGCTTGTCGTACTTCTAAGGAATATCATTCCTATTATTAAAAAGTGCGAAAAGGAGGCGACTTTTTTTATGGCAAGTCAAGTAATGAGAATCACTCTGAAGGCTTATGATCACAAGTTAGTTGATTCATCAGCACAGAAAATCATCGAAACTGTAAAGAAGAACGGATCACAGGTGAGCGGACCGGTACCTCTTCCTACAAAGAAGGAAGTAGTTACAATCTTAAGAGCTACTCACAAGTACAAAGATTCCCGTGAGCAGTTCGAGCAGAGAACTCATAAGAGACTGATCGATATCGTTACACCGACCCAGAAGACGGTTGATGCATTATCCCGCCTTGAGATGCCGGCAGGTGTTTACATCGATATCAAGATGAAGAATAAATAATTTCTTCATCCCAGACAAATCAATGATTTAGTTAATATCCTGAAGGGTTTTATATAGAAGTAATGCAGGCGGTGAAAACTTCCCATTCCACTTATATGGACTTTCTAGGATGAACGGTTCCGCTACCCCACATGGTTGGGCATGAAGCGTTCCGCTGTAGAGAAAACAGGAGGTAAAAGTATGAAGAAAGCGATTTTAGCAACAAAAGTCGGAATGACTCAGATCTTCAATGCAGACGGTGTTTTAGTACCAGTTACTGTATTGGAAGCAGGTCCATGTTCTGTAACACAGATCAAGACAGTAGAGAACGATGGATACAGTGCAGTGCAGGTTGCATTTGCTGACAAGAAAGAAAAGGTTGTCAACAAGGATGCAAACGGCAAGAAGCAGGTAGCTCACAGACATGGTGTAAACAAGGCTCAGATGGGACATTTTGCAAAGGCTGGCGTATCCGGCAAGCGTTTTGTGAAAGAGTTCAAGTTTGAGAACGCAGCAGATTACAATCTTGGCGATGTGATCAAGGCTGATATCTTTGCAGAGGGCGACAAGATCGACGCTACTGCAATTTCCAAAGGAAAAGGATTCCAGGGCGCTATCAAGAGATTGGGACAGCACAGAGGTCCTATGGCTCACGGTTCCAAGTTCCATCGTCATCAGGGTTCCAACGGTGCGTGTTCCTCACCGAGCCGTGTATTCAAGGGAAAAGGAATGCCGGGACACATGGGAAGCGTACAGGTTACTACACAGAACCTTGAAATCGTAAGAGTTGACGCAGAGAACAACCTGCTTTTAGTAAAAGGTGCCGTACCAGGTGCTAAGAAGTGTTTAGTAACAGTTAAAGAAACAGTAAAAGCTGGTAAATAGTGCTCGAATAGGAAAGGAGGAACTAAACGATGGCTAAAGTAGCTGTTTATAATATGGAAGGCAAGGAAGTTGACAGCCTTGAATTGAACGATGCTATCTTCGGAGTAGAAGTGAATGAGCATTTAGTACACATGGCAGTCCTTCAGCAGCTTGCAAACAACCGCCAGGGAACACAGAAGGCTAAGACCCGTTCCGAAGTACGCGGTGGTGGTAGAAAACCATGGAGACAGAAGGGAACCGGACATGCAAGACAGGGTTCAACCAGAGCTCCGCAGTGGACACATGGTGGCGTAGTATTCGCTCCGGTACCAAGAGATTATTCTTTCAAGCTCAACAAGAAAGAGAAGAGAGCAGCATTAAAGTCTGCACTTACTTCAAGAGTTGCTGAGAACAAGTTCATCGTTCTCGACGAGTTAAAGCTTGACGAGATCAAGACCAAGAAGTTCGTAGAGGTTATGAAGAACTTAAAGGTTGAGAAGGCACTTGTTGTATTGAACGATATGGATGTCAACGTAATCAAATCCGCAGACAACGTTCCGACTGTAAAGACTGCTCAGACAAATGAGCTGAACGTATTTGACGTTCTGAAGTATGATACGGTTGTTGTAACAAAGGACGCTGTAAAGACGATCGAGGAGGTGTATGCATAATGGCAAACGTACAGTATTATGATGTAATCCTCAAACCAGTAGTAACAGAGAAGAGCATGGCAGCAATGGCTGAGAAGAAGTATACATTCTTAGTTCACCCGGAAGCAAACAAGTCCATGATCAAGGAAGCAGTTGAGAAAATGTTCGAGGGAACAAAGGTTGCAAGCGTCAACACCATGAACATGGACGGCAAGAACAAGAGACGTGGAATGGTAACCGGTAAGACTGCCAAGACCAAGAAAGCTATCGTAACATTAACAGCAGACAGCAAGGACATCGAGATCTTCGCTGGACTGTAAGATGAAAAGCGTTTCATTCTGATAGCAAACTAGGCGCAGCGATGCGCGATAACAAACATCGAAAGGAGAACAACAATGGGAATTAAGACATACAACCCATATACACCTTCCAGAAGAAATATGACTGGCTCCGATTTCTCCGAGATCACAAAGACAACACCGGAGAAAGCGCTCACTACTTCTTTAAAGAAGAACGCTGGTCGTAACAATCAGGGAAAGATCACCGTTAGACATCACGGCGGTGGAAACAGAAGAAAATACAGAGTCATCGACTTCAAGAGAAACAGCAAAGACGGAATTCCGGCAAAGGTTGTTGGTATTGAGTACGATCCGAACAGAACAGCAAACATCGCTCTGATCTGCTACGCAGACGGCGAGAAGGCATACATCCTTGCTCCGGCAGGACTCACAGATGGCATGACTGTTATGAGTGGTGCTACTGCAGAGGTTCGTGTTGGTAACTGCTTACCGCTCGAGAATATCCCGGTTGGTACCCAGGTGCACAATGTAGAGCTTCATCCTGGCAAGGGCGGACAGATGGTTCGTTCCGCTGGTATGAGCGCACAGCTCATGGCAAAGGAAGGAAAGTACGCAACGTTAAGACTTCCGTCCGGCGAGATGCGTATGGTTCCGTTAAACTGCCGCGCAACCATCGGTGTGATTGGTAATGGAGATCACAACCTTGTAAATATCGGTAAAGCAGGACGTAAGCGTCACATGGGTGTTCGCCCGACTGTACGTGGTTCTGTTATGAACCCGAATGACCATCCACATGGAGGTGGTGAGGGCCGTGCTCCGATCGGACGTCCGGGCCCATGCACACCTTGGGGCAAGCCTGCTCTTGGTCTTAAGACCAGAAAGAAGAACAAGTCTTCTAACAAGATGATCGTAAGAAGAAGAGACGGTAAGGCGTTGAAATAAGTTTCAACCATTGATAAGCCCATCGGGTGTTTGTCAAAAATATACAAATAAGCTGGAATTTGACCGGGAGAAGTTGTACTTGCTTCTTCCGGCATGTTCTGCTATAATAAACAAGATGTTCGTAGTCCGAGGAAACACACGGGTGTGTGTAAGGACTGATAATATTAGGAGGTAAATTATGGCTCGTTCATTAAAAAAAGGACCATTTGCAGATGAAAGCTTACTGAAAAAAGTAGATGCTATGAGCAAAGCCGGTGACAAGTCTGTAATTAAGACATGGTCACGCCGTTCTACCATCTTCCCACAGTTCGTAGGTCACACAATCGCTGTTCATGACGGAAGAAAGCATGTACCGGTATATGTGACAGAGGATATGGTTGGACATAAGCTTGGTGAGTTCGTTGCTACAAGAACTTACAGAGGACATGGAAAAGACGAGAAGAAGTCAGGCGTTAGATAAGAACTATTTTTGAAAGGAGGTTTCATCCATGGCTAAGGGACATAGAAGTAAGATCAAGAGAGAGAGAAATGAAGTAAAAGATACCAGACCATCCGCAAAGTTATCTTATGCAAGAGTGTCTGTTCAGAAAGCATGCTTCGTATTAGACGCAATTCGTGGAAAGGACGTTCAGACGGCATTAGCTATCGTATCCTACAATCCGCGTTACGCTTCCAGCGTGGTTAAGAAACTGTTAGAGTCAGCAATCGCAAATGCTGAGAACAATTATCCGGAGAAGAATTACAAGTTGGAGAACCTGTATGTTGCAGAGTGTTATGCAAACAAGGGACCAACAATGAAGAGAATCAGACCAAGAGCACAGGGCAGAGCTTACAGAATCGAGAAGAGAATGAGCCACATTACAATCGTGCTGGATGAGAAATAATAAGGAGGTCAAACATGGGACAGAAAGTTAATCCACATGGCTTAAGAGTCGGCGTTATCAAAGATTGGGACTCTAAATGGTATGCGGAAGCAGATTTCGCAGATTTCTTAGTGGAAGACTACAATATCAGAACTTATCTTAAGAAGAAGTTATACGCAGCAGGTGTTTCCAAGATCGAGATCGAGAGAGCATCTGATCGTGTAAAGGTTATCATCTATACCGCAAAGCCGGGCGTTGTTATCGGTAAGGGCGGCGCTGAGATCGAGAAGATCAAGGGCGAGGTTCAGAAGTTCACAGACAAGAAGTTAGTTGTAGATATTAAGGAAGTAAAGAGACCGGACCGCGATGCTCAGTTAGTAGCTGAGAACATTGCATTACAGTTAGAGAACCGTGTTTCTTTCCGTAGAGCAATGAAGTCCTGCATGGGAAGAACCATGAAGGCTGGCGCAAAGGGTATTAAGACATCCTGCTCCGGACGTCTCGGCGGTGCTGATATGGCTCGTACAGAGTTCTACTCTGAGGGTACTATTCCGCTTCAGACACTTCGTGCAGATATTGATTATGGATTCGCTGAGGCAGACACTACTTATGGTAAGGTCGGCGTTAAGGTATGGATCTACAAGGGCGAGGTACTTCCGGTAAGAGCAAATAAGGAAGGGGGAGCTAACTAATGTTAATGCCAAAGAGAGTAAAGCATAGAAAGCAGTTCCGTGGTTCCATGACAGGAAAGGCAACCAGAGGAAACACAATCACCTACGGTGAGTACGGTATTGTTGCTCTGGAACCATGTTGGATCAAAGCAAACCAGATCGAGGCAGCCCGTATCGCTATGACAAGATACATCAAGCGTGGTGGTAAAGTCTGGATCAAGATTTTCCCGGAGAAGCCTGTAACGCAGAAGCCTATGGGTGTTCGTATGGGTAAAGGAAAAGGCTCCCTGGAGTATTGGGTAGCTGTTGTGAAACCAGGTCGTGTATTATTTGAAATCTCCGGTGTTCCGGAAGACGTTGCGAAAGAAGCGTTACGTCTTGCTACACACAAATTACCTTGCAAATGTAAAGTAGTTTCTCGTGCGGATTTAGAAGGCGGTGTATCAAATGAAAACTAGTAAATATTTAGAAGAATTAAAAACCCAGTCTGTCGCAGATTTGAGCGCACAGTTAGTAGAGGCTAAAAAAGAACTTTTCAATTTGAGATTCCAGAACGCAACCAATCAGTTAGATAATACAAGCAGAATCAAAGAAGTAAGAAAGAACATTGCAAGAATTCAGACGATCATTACTGAGAAAGAAAAAGTTGCGCAGTAGGATTCCAGAAAGGAGAATAGTCAGTCGTGGAAGAAAGAAATCTTAGAAAAACACGTGTTGGTATTGTTGTAAGCGACAAGATGGATAAGACAATTACTGTTGCAATCCAGGATAACGTAAGACATCCTCTTTACAACAAGATCGTTAAGAAAACATATAAATTAAAGGCTCATGACGAGAAGAACGAGTGCAAGATCGGTGACAAAGTCAGAGTAATGGAAACAAGACCTTTATCCAAGGATAAGAGATGGAGACTTGTAGAAATCATGGAAAGAGCAAAATAGTTAGAAGGAGGCTACAAGCATGGTACAGCAGGAAAGTAGACTTAAGGTAGCCGATAACACAGGAGCAAAAGAGTTGCTCGTTATCCGTGTTATGGGTGGATCTACTAGAAGATATGCGAATATTGGTGACGTTATTGTTGCTACGGTCAAAGATGCAACACCAGGCGGTGTTGTTAAAAAGGGCGACGTTGTGAAGGCTGTAGTTGTTCGTTCCGTAAAGGGCGCACGTCGTAAAGATGGTTCTTACATCAAATTTGATGAGAACGCAGCAGTCATCATCAAAGATGATAAAACTCCGAGAGGAACACGTATTTTTGGACCAGTAGCTAGAGAGCTTCGTGAGAAACAGTTCATGAAAATTGTTTCCTTAGCTCCGGAAGTATTGTAGGAGGATCGGAATATGGCAACCATGAAAATTAAAAAAGGCGATATGGTGAAAGTAATCGCTGGTAAAGATATCAACAGCGAAGGTAAAGTCATTGCTGTTAACAGAAAAGACGGAACTGTACTGGTTGAAGGTGTCAACATGGTGACAAAGCATACAAAGCCAAGTATGCAGAATCAGCAGGGCGGCATCGTTCACCAGGAGGGACCGATCGATATTTCTAATGTAATGTATCTTCACAACGGAAAGCCTACCCGTGTTGGTTTCAAGATGGATGGAGATAAGAAGGTACGTTTCGCAAAATCTACAGGCGAAGTAATCGACTAATTAGAGAGAGGAGGCCAATCAGGTGAGCAGACTGAAAGAACAGTACCAGAATGAGATCGTAGATGCTATGATCAAGAAATTCGGTTATAAGAATATTATGGAAGTGCCGAAGCTCGACAAGATCGTTGTCAACATGGGCGTTGGCGAAGCCAAAGAGAACGCAAAGTTATTAGAGGCTGCTATTAAGGATATGGAAGCAATCACAGGACAGAAAGCGGTTGCAACCAAGGCAAAGAATTCTATTGCAAACTTCAAGATCAGAGAAGGTATGGCAATCGGATGTAAGACAACTTTACGTGGCGAGAAGATGTATGAGTTCATGGATCGTTTGATCAACTTAGCATTACCTCGTGTACGTGACTTTAGAGGTGTTAACCCGAACGCGTTTGACGGTCGTGGAAACTATGCCCTTGGTATCAAAGAGCAGTTAATCTTCCCGGAGATCGAGTACGATAAGGTTGACAAGGTACGTGGTATGGACATCATCTTCGTAACCACTGCCAAGACAGACGAGGAAGCTCGCGAATTATTGACACAGTTCAATATGCCATTCGCCAAATAAGTAGGAGGGAATTTTAATGGCTAAGACAAGTATGAAAGTAAAACAGCAGCGTAAACCAAAGTTCTCTACCAGAGCTTACACACGTTGCAAAATTTGTGGTCGTCCACATTCTGTTTTAAGAAAATACGGAATCTGCAGAGTATGTTTCCGTGAGTTAGCATACAAGGGCCAGATACCAGGTGTTAAGAAAGCAAGCTGGTAAAAGACCGTGCAGCATATTTGCTGCAATCAATAATAAGGAGGAAATATACAATCATGACTACGAGTGATCCAATCGCAGATATGCTTACAAGAATCCGTAATGCAAACACTGCTAAACATGATACAGTTGACGTTCCTGCATCTAAGATGAAAATTGCTATCGCTGACATTCTTGTAGATGAGGGATATATCGCAAAATATGATATTGTTGAAGATGGTAACTTCAAGACCATGCGTATTACTTTAAAGTACGGCGCAGACAAGAACGAGAAGATTATCACAGGATTAAAGAGAATCTCCAAGCCGGGACTTCGAGTATACGCTGGCAAGGATGAGCTCCCGAGAGTTCTTGGCGGACTGGGAATTGCAATTCTTTCCACAAACCAGGGAATCATCACTGACAAGGAAGCAAGAAAGCTTCAGGTTGGTGGCGAAGTATTAGCTTTCGTATGGTAGATTTTGCCCGCCATTGGACGGACAAAATCGGAAGAACCAAAGGCTGGTTCTTCCGAGAGCATCTTCCGGGAGCATCTGTCTCTGGTCTGTCCAGAAGCAATGTTGCTTTCGGTTCTTCCGGGTTACTTAACCTGGAGGAGGTTCTTACCGAATCGGGTAACTACGGCGCAAGCCGCAATGATATAAGCACAAATTAGGAGGTACGGGCATGTCACGTATAGGAAGAATGCCAATCGCAGTTCCGGCTGGTGTAACAGTGGATATTGCAGAAAATAATCATGTGACTGTAAAAGGTCCTAAGGGAACTCTTGAGAGAACCCTTCCGTCCGAGATGGACATCAAATTAGAGGGTGACGAAGTAATCGTTACAAGACCGAACGATTTGAAGAAAATGAAATCCTTACATGGATTGACAAGAACACTGATCCACAACATGGTTGTTGGTGTAACTGATGGATATACAAAGGAGCTCGAGGTAAACGGTGTTGGTTACAGAGCTTCCAAGTCTGGAAAAGTCCTTACTTTAAACCTTGGATACTCACATCCGGTTGAGATGACCGATCCGGAGGGACTTGAGTCCAAAGTTGATGGAAACAAGATCATTGTATCAGGTATCGATAAAGAGAAGGTCGGCCAGTACGCAGCGGAAATCAGAGATAAGAGAAGACCTGAACCGTATAAGGGCAAGGGTATCAAGTATGCTGATGAAGTTATCAGACGTAAAGTTGGTAAGACTGGTAAGAAATAATTAAAGGAGTGACGAAAAATGGTTAGTAAGAAATCAAGAACAGCAGTTCGCGAAAATAAGCATAGAAGAATGCGTCATCATCTCGTAGGCACTGCAGAGAGACCACGCCTGGCTGTGTTCAGAAGTAATAATCATATGTACGCTCAGATTATTGATGATACAGTCGGAAATACACTTGTTTCTGCTTCTACTCTTGAGAAGGACGTAAAGGCAGAGTTAGAGAAGACGAATAACGTTGAAGCAGCAGCAAAGCTTGGTACCGTTATCGCTAAGAAAGCATTAGACAAGGGTATCAACACGGTTGTATTCGATCGCGGCGGTTTCATATATCAGGGAAAAGTGAAAGCTTTAGCCGATGCAGCAAGAGAAGCTGGATTAGAATTTTAATAGGAGGAAACGCAAAACATGAAACGTGAAATTATTGATGCTAGTCAGTTAGAGTTAGAAGAAAAAGTAGTGTCAATCAAACGTGTAACAAAGGTTGTTAAAGGTGGACGTAACTTCCGTTTTACAGCTTTAGTTGTTGTCGGCGACGGCAATGGCCATGTTGGTGCAGGTTTGGGTAAAGCAGCCGAGATCCCGGAGGCAATCCGCAAGGGCAAAGAGGATGCTATGAAGAAGCTCATCACAGTAAAGCTGGATGAGGTTGACAGTATCACACATGATGTTATTGGTAAGCACACCGGTGCTTCCGTATTATTAAAGAAGTCTCCGGATGGTACTGGTATCATCGCTGGTGGTCCTGCACGTAACGTATGTGAGCTTGCAGGTATCAAGAACATCCGTACAAAGTCTTTAGGTTCAAACAATAAGCAGAACGTTGTTCTTGCAACGTTAAACGCTTTGAGCCAGTTAAAGTCTCCGGAAGAAGTAGCGAAGCTTCGCGGTAAATCCGTAGAAGAGATCGTAGGTTAAGGAGGAATTTAAGATGGCAGAGAAGAAACTTAAAGTTACACTTATTAAATCCACGATCGGTGCAGTTCCGAAGAACAAGAAGACCATCGAAGCACTGGGACTCAGCAAGCTTTACAAGACTGTTGAGCTTCCGGACAACGCTGCAACAGCAGGCGCGCTTCGCAAGGTTGCACCATATGTGAAAGTAGAAGAAGTTTAAAATAAGAGGATAAGGAGGTGTCGGTAATGGACTTATCAAATTTACAGGGAGCGGCAGGTTCCACTCAGAGTGATAATTTCAGAAGAGGACGCGGACACGGATCAGGAAATGGTAAGACTGCTGGTAAGGGACATAAGGGACAGAAGGCTCGTTCCGGAGCACCAAGACCAGGTTTCGAAGGTGGTCAGATGCCATTATACAGAAGATTGCCTAAGAGAGGTTTCAAGTGCAGAAACTCCAAGACAATCATCGGAATTAACCTTTCAGCTCTTGAGGCATTCGAGGACGGCGCAGTTGTATCTGTTGAGACATTGATCGAGGCAGGCGTTGTTAAGAATCCAAGAGATGGCGTTAAGATCCTTGGTAATGGCGAACTTACTAAGAAACTCACCGTTCAGGCAAATGCATTCAGCGCAAGCGCAAAAGAAAAAATTGAGGCTCTTGGTGGAAAAGCAGAGGTGATCTAATGCTAGAGACACTCCGTAATGCATTTAAGATTAAAGATATTCGCAAAAAGATTATTTTTACATTTTTGATGTTAATCGTCATCAGAATCGGAAGCTGTCTTCCGATTCCTGGTGTTGACAGTGATGTATTTGCGAACTGGTTTGCAAGCCAGACCGCAGATGGAATGGGATTCTTTGATGCAATCACGGGAGGTTCTTTCTACAGAATGTCTATCTTTGCATTGAACATTACCCCGTACATCACGTCATCCATCATAATGCAGCTTCTTACAATCGCGATTCCAAAGTTGGAAGAAATGCAGCGTGACGGAGAGGAAGGTCGTAAAAAGATCGCAGAGATCACCAGATATCTGACGGTTGCTTTAGCACTCATCGAGGCGGTTGCAATGACAATCGGCTTCAGAAGAGGCGGTTATCTGGAATTCAGCAGTGGATACCAGGGTGTTCTTGATATTATCATGGTTATCTTCACATTGACGGCGGGATCTGCTGTTCTTATGTGGATTGGTGAGAGAATCACGGAGAAGGGCGTTGGAAACGGTATTTCCATCGTACTTACTATCAACATTATCTCCCGTATGCCGGATGATATTAAGACGCTGTATGATCAGTTTATTTCAGGTAAGAATGTACCGAAAGCAATTCTTGCGGCTGTTATCATTCTTGCAATCATTGTTGGAATGGTACTGTTTGTTGTATACTTACAGGGCGGCGAGAGAAGAATTCCGGTACAGTATTCCAAGAAGATCCAGGGAAGAAAGCAGGTTGGCGGTCAGTCAACATACATTCCTCTCAAGGTAAACACCGGTGGTGTTATCCCGGTTATCTTTGCACAGTCACTGTTGCAGACGCCGGTAATCATTGCCAGTCTTCTTGGCAAAGGAAATGGAACAGGTATTGGGAGCAAGATCTTAAGAGGTATGTCACAGTCAAATTGGTGTAATCCAAGCGAGCCGATTTATTCGATCGGACTGGTTGTATACATCGTATTGATCATTGCGTTTGCATATTTCTATACATCGATTACGTTTAATCCGTTGGAGATTGCAAACAACATGAAAAAAGCAGGCGGATTTATTCCGGGTATTCGTCCGGGTAAGCCGACCAGTGATTACCTGAACCGAATCCTGAATTATATTGTCTTTATAGGTGCGGTTGCACTCGCGTTCATCGCGTTTGTTCCGATTTTCTTTAACGGTGTGTTTGGAGCGGATGTATCCTTCGGTGGAACGTCCATCATCATTATCGTAGGTGTCGTTATCGAGACCTTAAAGCAGATCGAATCACAGATGCGGGTACGTTATTATAAGGGATTTTTAAATGATTGATCCAGCAGAGCTGTTGGATATGGGAAGGAACGCTGGACTTATTTTATAAGTTCAGCGTTTTCGCTTAAAAAGAAAGAGGAGAGGTATTCCTATGAAAATTATTATGTTAGGGGCTCCGGGAGCCGGTAAGGGAACACAGGCAAAGCAGATTGCAGATAAGTACAGCATTCCGCATATTTCCACAGGCGATATTTTCCGTGCAAACATCAAGAACGGCACAGAACTGGGACAGAAAGCGAAAAAGTACATGGATCAGGGACTTCTGGTACCGGATGAGCTGACCTGTGATCTGGTAATGGATCGCATAGGACAGGAGGACTGCAAGAACGGATTTGTGCTCGACGGATTTCCGAGAACGATCCCGCAGGCAGAAGCTCTGGATGCAGCACTTGTTAAGATTGGTCAGAAGATGGATTTCGCAGTCGATGTGGATGTTCCGGACGAGAATATCGTAAACCGTATGAGTGGAAGACGTGCATGCTTAAACTGTGGCGCAACCTATCACATTGTTTCCATTCCGACCAAGGTCGAGGGAATCTGTGACCGCTGCGGTAATCCGGTGGTACTCAGAGACGATGATAAGCCTGAGACCGTACAGAAGCGTCTTAAGGTATATCATGAGCAGACACAGCCACTGATCGATTATTATAAGAAACAGAACATCTTAAAGTCCGTAGACGGTACACAGCCGATGGAAAAAGTGTTTGCGGATATTGTGGCAATATTAGGAGAGTAACATGTCTGTAACGATTAAATCCCCCCAGGAAATAGAACTTATGCGCGAGGCGGGGAAAATACTTGCAAAAGTGCATGAGCAGCTGGGAAAAGAATTAAAGCCGGGAATGTCAACACTTGAGGTTGACAGACTGGGAGAAGAAATGATTCGAAGCTTTGGATGCGAACCGTCATTTAAAGGTTATCAGGGCTATCCCGCATCAATCTGCGTATCGATCAACGAGGAGGTCGTACACGGAATCCCACGTGCAGACCGCATCATCGAGGAGGGCGACATCGTAAGCCTTGATGCGGGCGTGATCTACAAAGGGTATCAGTCTGATGCAGCGAGAACGCATGGCGTCGGTGAGATCTCGGATGACGCGAAGCTTTTGATAGAGAGAACCAGACAGAGCTTTTTCGAGGGTATCAAGTTTGCGACAGCAGGCAATCATCTGCATCAGATTTCTGCGGCGATCGGTGATTATGCCGGAAGTTTTGGCTATGGAGTCGTGCGTGACCTGTGTGGGCACGGCATCGGCAAGCATATGCATGAAGATCCGGAGATCCCGAATTTCAGACAGTTTCGGCGCGGTATCAAGTTAAGACCCGGTATGACACTTGCCATTGAACCGATGGTGGATCTGGGATCTGCCGAGGTGGTATGGATGGATGATGACTGGACGGTTGTCACAGAAGACTGGTCGCTTTCCGCACATTATGAGAACACGATTCTGATCACTGACGGTGAGCCGGAGATCTTTACGCTTACAGAATCTGAGATTGCGACAGGCAGATGGAATCAGTATCTGGGCAGGCAGACAGAGGCATAGACCGGTCAGTAAGCGAATGGAGAAAGAGATAGTATGATTGAATTTGCAAAATCCATGGCAGGCCATGACAGGAACCATATTTATCTGGTTACCGGAAAGGATGAGCGGTTCGTGTATCTGGCGGACGGCAATGTGAAGCTGCTTGCGGAACCGAAGAAAAAGAACAGAAAACATATTCAGATCATTCACAGATTACCGGATGAGGTGCTGGGATGTCTGGAGCAGGAAATTACCGATCTTACGGTAAAGAGGGCAATCAAAGCGTATGTGCGTATCTTGAAAGAGCGTGCAGAATCATAATATTAGGAGGATTTATTTATGTCAAAGGCAGATGTGATTGAAGTAGAAGGAACAGTGGTAGAGAAGTTGCCGAACGCATTCTTTAAAGTAGAGCTTGAGAATGGTCATCAGATTCTGGCAACCATCAGCGGAAAGCTGCGGATGAATTTCATTCGTATTCTTCCGGGTGATAAAGTAACCATTGAGATGTCTCCGTATGACCTGACAAAGGGCAGAATTATCTGGAGAGATAAGTAAAAAAAGAATTGACTTCTAATAAGTGTTCATGCTATAATGCTAAACGGACACTTTTGGATAGTGCCTTTTTGCGCATGTAGTGCGCCAAGAAGAGCTATGATAGAACATGAGAGATGCACGCGGGTGCGTGCCATTCATTGTTTGGAAAGGAGGATTTGCTGTGAAGGTAAGATCATCAGTTAAGCCTATTTGCGAGAAATGCAAAGTCATCAAGAGAAAAGGAAGCATCAGAATTATCTGTGAGAATCCGAAACACAAGCAGAGACAGGGCTAATTGTTCTTGTCTTTTTGCGCTTTCATTATGTGCGGCTGCAGTGGAACACCAGGATGAGTTGTTCGCACTGTTATCATATGAAACAGCAGGGATAGCTGCTTTTTTGCGTTTACATACCGAGGACGCAGGGGAGAACCATCCGGAATACGAGAGAATTGCGAGGGCACACATTTCAGGCCGGAGGACAACGGAGCTGCCGCAGCAGATTCTTGAACGTAAAAGTCATGATGTCAAGTGGCTTGCTTTAAGACGCGGTCTGTCATCTGGACAGTCGCAGGAATCAGAAAATAACAAGATGCGCAGTGTGTATCACAGGCATCATATGAATCAATGGAGGTTAAAAAGCACATGGCTCGTATCGCAGGTGTAGATTTACCAAGAGAAAAACGTGTTGAGATCGGTCTGACTTATATCTACGGAATCGGTAGAACAAGTTCTAACCGCATCCTTGCAGAAGCAAAAGTAGACCCGAATACCCGTGTCAGAGATCTGACAGATGATGAGGTTAAGAGAATCAGTGCAGTTATCGACGAGAGTCAGACTGTAGAAGGTGATTTAAGAAGAGAAATCGCCATGAACATCAAGAGACTTCAGGAGATCGGATGCTATCGTGGAATCCGTCACAGAAAAGGTCTTCCGGTTCGTGGTCAGAAGACAAAGACCAATGCAAGAACCAGAAAGGGACCGAAGCGTACGGTTGCTAACAAGAAGAAGTAATTACTTTTGCGATTTCGTTCGCAGGATCGCCACAGATGAAGTATGGCGGTCAGTTGCATACAATCATTAGATTATTTTGAGAAAGTAGGTTAGTTTAGATATGGCTAAAGTTACAAAAAAAGTGACAAAAAAGCGTGTAAAGAAAAACGTTGAACGCGGACAGGCACATATTCAGTCATCTTTCAACAACACGATCGTAACGATCACAGATGCTGAAGGTAATGCTTTATCATGGGCAAGTGCCGGTGGTCTTGGATTTAGAGGTTCAAGGAAATCTACTCCATATGCTGCACAGATGGCAGCTGAGACTGCTACAAAGGCAGCTTTAGTACACGGATTAAAGACAGTTGACGTTATGGTTAAAGGACCAGGATCAGGAAGAGAAGCAGCAATTCGTGCGCTTTCCGCTTGCGGTCTTGAGGTTACAAGCATCAAAGATGTAACTCCGGTACCTCACAACGGATGTCGTCCACCAAAACGCAGAAGAGTTTAATTAGGAGGGAGAGACGAAAATGGCAGTAAATAAAGTTCCTGTTCTGAAAAGATGTAGATCCCTTGGTTTAGAGCCAAGCTACTTAGGATATGATAAGAAATCCAACAGAGAGTTAAAGAGAGCGAACAAGAAGGTGTCTGAGTACGGTCTTCAGTTACGCGAGAAGCAGAAAGCAAAGTTCATCTACGGTGTATTAGAGAAGCCGTTCCACAACTACTATGTGAAGGCTGATCAGATGAAGGGCATGACTGGTACCAACTTAATGACCATGTTAGAGTCCAGATTAGACAACGTTGTATTCCGTATGGGATTCGCAAGAACCAGAAAGGAAGCAAGACAGATCGTAGATCACAAGTTCGTATTAGTAAACGGCAAGCAGGTAAATATTCCTTCTTACCTTGTTAAGGCCGGCGACGTAATCGAGATCAAGGAGAAGAACAAGGGTCTTCAGAGAATGAAGGACATTGTTGAGGTAACCGGCGGAAGACTGGTTCCGGATTGGTTAGATGTTGACGCTGAGAAATTACAGGGAACTGTAAAAGAATTACCTTCCAGAGAGCAGATCGACGTACCTGTTGACGAGATGCTCATCGTCGAGTTGTACTCCAAGTAATCGTGATTAGGCGGAGACAATCCAATAGGCAAATTACCCGAGAAGGAGGGATTTTGTAGTGTTCGATTTTCAAAAACCAAAAATTGAGATCGCAGAAATTTCAGAAGACAAGAAGTACGGAAGGTTTGTTGTAGAGCCACTGGAAAGAGGCTACGGTACAACACTTGGTAATTCTTTAAGAAGAATCATGCTTTCTTCATTACCGGGTGCGGCTGTCAGCCAGGTCAAGATTGATGGTGTGCTGCATGAGTTCAGCTCGATTCCTGGCGTAAAGGAAGACGTAACTGAGATTATCATGAACATCAAGAATCTTGCAATCCGCAATAACAGTTCTACGAATGAGCCGAAAGTTGCATACATTGAATTTGAGGGCGAAGGCGTGGTCACAGCAGCGGATATCCAGGTGGATTCTGATATTCAGATTTTAAATCCGGATCTGGTAATTGCCAATTTAAATGGCGGAGCAGATTGTAAGTTATACATGGAGCTTACCATTACTAAGGGCAGAGGCTATGTCAGTGCAGAGAAGAATAAGACTGAGGATACACCGATCGGTGTCATCGCTGTCGATTCTATCTATACACCGGTGGAGCGTGTCAACCTTTCTATCGAGAATACACGTGTTGGTCAGATTACCGATTACGATAAGCTGACACTGGATGTATACACGAACGGTACCTTAGAGCCGGATGAGGCTGTCAGTCTTGCGGCAAAGGTATTGAGCGAGCATTTAAGCCTGTTCATCGATCTGTCTGAGGCGGCACAGCAGGCAGACGTTATGATCGAGAAAGAGGATAATGCGAAGGAGAAGGTTCTTGAGATGAACATCGATGAACTGGAACTTTCCGTTCGGTCTTATAACTGTCTGAAGAGAGCCGGAATCAATACCGTTGAGGAATTGACGAACCGCACACCGGAAGACATGATGAAAGTTCGTAACCTGGGACGTAAGTCTTTAGAGGAGGTTCTTGCAAAGTTAAAAGAGCTTGGACTTCAGCTGAACCAGGGAGAGGAATAAATAGAATCGAGCATGCTCGATTCATTAGAAGTTTGACAGGTCAAACTTCGCGCTACCTTCTGAACTGCTACCGTTCAGAAGGTACCACGTTATATGGCAGAAACAGTAAGACCGAAAGGCATGGAGTATGTCGGGAGCCAGACAGGAATGAATCTGTGTGATTTGTTCCGGCGCGAAATGGTTCGCGCGGCATCGGGTGAGTAAGACCAAAAGGCATCATCGGATGTACCACATCAATGGAGGAAAAGAAAATGGCAAAGTATCGTAAATTAAGCAGAACCTCTAGCCAGAGAAAGGCTTTATTAAGAGGTCAGGTAACAGCATTATTAAACAACGGCAAGATCGTTACAACCGAGGCTAAGGCGAAGGAAGTTCGCAAGATCGCTGAGGGACTGATTGCTATGGCAGTAAGAGAGAAGGATAACTTCGAAGAGGTTACTGTTAAGGCTAAAGTTGCCCGCAAGGACAAAGATGGCAAGAGAGTCAAAGAAGTTGTAGACGGTAAGAAAGTAACCGTATACGACGAAGTAGAGAAGACCATCAAGAAAGATAAGCCTTCCCGTCTTCACGCTCGTAGAGAGATGTTAAAGGTTCTTTACTCTGTAACAGAAGTTCCGACAGATGCTGCCGGTAAGAAGAAGAACACCAAGGAAGTAGATCTTGTTGCGAAGTTATTCGACGAGATCGCTCCGAAGTATGCAGATCGTAACGGTGGTTACACAAGAATCGTCAAGATCGGTCAGCGTAAGGGTGATGGCGCTCTGGAAGTACTGCTTGAGTTAGTATAATCTATTTTTTAATAGAGAAGCCGAAAGCCCGCTCAGATATTATCTGGGCGGGCTTTTTTTGTGTAATAGGAAACTTTGTTCCTATTACACAAAAATGCTCCTTCTTCTATAGGAAATACCGTATAATGTGAAACAGGAAACCCGTTGAAAACCACGGGGAACCTTGTTTATAATAAGGGAAGAACGCCCGGATAGGGAAAGAGTGAAATAGGGAGACTGGGAATATGGATAGAGACAGCAGAAACACAGACGAGGGTCTGCAGGGAAACGAAAAGATTGAGCAGGCAGTCTATGCGCTCCAGCAGGAACCGTCCGAGGAGGGGCTGGCGCATGCGCTTACGGTCGTACGCAGACGCATGAGAGAGGGTGGACAGTTCATTCTGGCAGTGGAACCACCAAAGGGAGACGGTAAGATCGAGATTCAGGCGGTACAGACGGCAGACGGTCAGCACTGGTGGGCAGCATTTACGAGTTTTGAGGAAGAATTGAAGGGCAGCGGGAACGTGATGTCCACATTTCTTTCGGATATGGAAATGTTATTCACAACCGCGGTTCGTACAGAAGGGATAAGCGGTGTGATTATCAATCCCTGGAACCGCACATTGATGCTGGACAAGAATTTGATACAGATCGTGTTGGGAAATCAGACTTCCTGACTGTATTTTACATTGGACAACGGCGGTAGGAGGAACTTCTATCTGCGTAGACATAAAAGGAGAGACAGACGATGGATAAAGCAACATACGGGGCAGAAAAGAAGCCGGAGACCAATGTGCCAGAGCTTCATACGGTGGAAGACGTCTATGAATGGATAGATAAAAATATTGAATACGGATGGCTGGGTCAGGACGGAAAGGCGCATATCTGTGAAATGAAAGATTTCAGAAGACAGTACCGGACGATGTCTGTGTCCCAGACGATACAGCAAAAGATCGGAACCTGCATTGAACAGGTGGCGCTCATGCATGAATTGCTGGACACCATTGAAGTGCCGAATCAGATGTATTGCTGTCGGATTTACGAACCGGATGACTATGGGAATCTGGAGGAGGATGAGCATATGCACTGCTTCCTGCTGTATTTCCAGAACGGCAAAACATATCACATGGAGCATCCGAATGTAAGGCAGAAGGGAATCTATGAATACCCGACGAAAGAAGAAGCCATGCGTACCATTGTAGATTATTATGTAAATATGCGCGGCGGAAAAGAAAGCCCCACAACCGCTTTTGACCGGGTGCCGGTGGGGATGACATTTCAGGAATTTAATACATATATCAATCATCAGGTATAAGAATATAGCTTAAAAAGGGTGTGCAGAATTTTCTGCACACCCTTTTTGGCAGGAAAAGATTAAGCTTGGAATTAGCCGAAGTATCTCTTTAAGAGTCCCTCGAAAGCCTTGCCGTGTCTGGCCTCATCTCTGGCCATCTCATGAACGGTATCGTGGATTGCATCGAGGTTGGCAGCCTTAGCTCTCTTTGCAAGATCAGTCTTGCCAGCAGTCGCGCCGTTCTCTGCATCGACTCTCATCTGCAGGTTCTTCTTCGTGCTGTCCGTTACCACTTCGCCGAGAAGTTCTGCAAACTTTGCAGCGTGCTCAGCCTCTTCGTAAGCGGCCTTCTCATAGTACATTCCGATCTCCGGGTATCCCTCGCGGTGTGCAACCCGTGCCATTGCAAGATACATACCAACCTCAGAGCACTCGCCCTCGAAGTTTGCTCTCAGATCAGAAAGGATATCTTCGCTGACACCCTGTGCAACGCCGACTACATGCTCGGCAGCCCATACCTTCTCGCCTTCCTGAAGCTTGAACTTCTCGGCCGGTGCCTTACAGACCGGGCAGAACTCCGGAGCTGCATCTCCCTCATAAACATAACCGCATACTGTGCATACATACTTTGCCATAATTCATTCTCCTTTTCTTATTAAAATTTTAATTGGAATCAATAATAGTAACTGTTACTGATTTTAAACTGCAAAAAAGCTTTTGTCAATATCTTTTTTGCAATTTTCTGATCAGGATGAGCATTTTTCAGATGCCTTGCAGGAAGGGCAGGTGCCGTAAAAATAGGTAATATGCCCTTCAATCTCACCATCAAAGTCCTGACCGGCAAGAATGTTGATATGATCTAAGCCGCTCACCGTAAGATCCATCACACAGCCGCAATGACGGCAGATAAAATGATAGTGGAGAGCAGGGTTGCCGTCGAAACGATCCGGTCCGATTCCCGGGGAAAGCTTCTGGATCTCGCCGATTTCCGCAAGCAGATTTAAGTTGCGGTAGACGGTTCCAAGGCTGATATTCGGGAACTCCCTTCGGATATTCAGGTATACGGTCTCGGCGGTAGGGTGATCATACCGGGTTACAAGAAAATTCTTGATAGACTCCCGCTGTTTACTGTACTTCAGCATGGATGCGATACATCCTTTCCTTAAAACTAGTAATTGTTACTGATATCATCTTACACGCACAGAAAGAATTTGTCAAGAGAAAAATAGGAATAATTATTATTTTTAGAAAAGATTCTATTTATGGAATGCGTGCATATATATGAAGATAAGGATAGAAGTATCAGGGAGTACCCATGGCGGGAATGAAGCGGTTTGTTACATATATATATGCCTATGAGGAGGAAAAAAAGGGAAGCAATGTCGGATTTGCGAGAATTGAGATCCGGGGACAGGATGCAAGAATTGAGATTCATCTGCGCGGCGTCTATGCGGCATCTGCGACATGCAGAGTGTATCTGTTCCAGCGCGAAGCGGCAGGCGGGAAGGAAGCAACAGGTGTGACCGGAGTACTGGTCGGTGAGATGAAGCTTGCGAACGGAAGCGGCGATGGCGCCGTTGTCTTAAAAGGCGGCAGAGTCGGAGCATCTCCTTATGGCATTACAGAGATGGAGGGATTGTTTTTTGTCATCGGAGAAGAGCGGATTCTGATGAGCCGGTGGCGCGAGGGTGCTCCGTTTAAGGTGGGGCTGTCCGGATTCCGGGAGTGGCAGCCGGATGAGCCGAAGGAGAAGGCAGCAGAGAAAGGGGCGGCAGCAGAAACTGCGGCGCAAAAAGAAGTGCGGGAAGCAGCCGCGGCGCAGGCGGAACAGAACAGCCAGACGGCGGCGCAAGAGATGGCGCAGAGAAAGCAGGGGGGAGCAGCCCCTGTACAGTCGGAACAGAACAGCCGGATGGCAGTGAAAGGGATGCCGCAGAAGGAGCGCAGGGAGACAGTCGCGGCCGTGTCGGAACAGAAGGAACAGACGCCGGCGCAGGATGTGCCGTCCGGATCCGGAATGGAGACGGCAGCGGTAGGGGAGGAGACGGAGGCGATTCATGCCACCGAGTTTCCCATGCGCAATCTGTTCCCGGAATACGACTGGAATGCCGTGTGGGAGGAGCTCTGCAGAGAACACAAACCGGCGGCTCTGTTTGAGGAGTGGGATACGCAGTGCATACAGCTGGAATTAAAGGATCTGCGGAGTCTGCCGAAAAAATACTGGTATCTGGGAAACAACAGCTTTCTGCTACATGGATTTTTCAATTATCGGTATCTGGTGCTTGGCAGGACGGCGGAGGAACGGTGGTTCCTTGGCGTGCCGGGAGTATATCAGAGACAGGAGCGCGTGATGGCGGCTATTTTCGGCTTTCCGGAATTCTTTGCCGCCGGTCCGGGGGATGAGCGCGGGGAAGGCAGGGAACCGGTCAACCATTTTGGCTGCTGGGTGCGTTACATTGAAGAGTAAGGATTTAAAAGGGCATAGCGGATGTGGTCCTCCCATTTTCCCTGAATCTGGGTGCAGGCGTATTCGGTGCCCTCACAAGTGAAGCCGATGACTTCCAAAAGCCGGAGAGAGGGAGTATTTTCCGGCATCACGCGGGCAAACACCCGGTGCAGGGAAAGATCGGTAAAAGCGATGTTTAAAACCTTTGTCACGGCTTCCCTGGCGTAGCCCTGATGCTGGAATGCGGCGTCGAACTTGTAGCCGATCTCGCTGCAGCAGTACGGCATGCGCAGAATATCGTGCAGGCAGACGGTACCGATGATGATCCGCGGGTTGATTTTTAAGAAGACATAAAAACGGATCGATGCACATTTCCGTGCGAGATCATACTCACATTTCAGAATGGCCTGCTGGTGCGCCGGAGTCAGAAAATAGGGGGGACGCGTCGGCTCATAGCGTTCAAAGAGCTCACGGTTGCGGCACTGGAAAGCCAGAACCTCGTTCGTGTCATCAGGGGTCAGTATTTTTAAGATCAGGCGATCGGTTGTATACATGGTATGGACAGGAAGACTGCCGGTAATATGGTTGTTGCAGTTCATACATACTCCCTCTGCCGAAAATGTTCCATCGACAAAATGCATCAAATCGGCTAAAATAAGTCTATACTATAGTATAGCATTTCTGGAGAAACTGTCCATGACACAGGAAGAAAAATATATGAAAGCGGCGATCCGCGAGGCAAAAAAGGCATACGCGCTCGAGGAGGTGCCGATCGGCTGCGTGATCGTCCAGAATGACAGGATCATTGCGCGGGGTTACAACAGAAGAAATACAGAGGGAAATACGCTGGCGCACGCGGAGCTTACTGCGATCAAAAAGGCGAGCAAAAAGACCGGCGACTGGCGGCTGGAAGACTGCACGATGTATGTCACGCTAGAGCCGTGCCAGATGTGTGCGGGGGCCATTGTGCAGAGCCGCATGAAAAAGGTCGTGATCGGCAGCATGAACCCGAAGGCAGGGTGCGCCGGGTCGGTGCTGAACCTGCTTCAGATGGCACAGTTTAATCATCAGGTCGAGATCGAGAGGGGCGTGCTGGAGGAGGAATGTTCGACGATGCTCTCCGGCTTCTTCCGGGAACTGCGCGATAAGAAAAAGAGCCTGCGTGAAAACGTGTAGAATGCTTGACAATCGGGCGTCAGATAGGATATACTTAAGTCTCCGAGCAGCCGGGGTGGTAGCGGTACCCTGTACCAACAATCCGCTATAGTTGGGGTGAGGCCAAACAGAGGATCAGGTAAGCTGTAAAGCTGCCCATCATAAGTGGCGTTGACGTCTGGGTCTTACGCAACAGGAATCTGTGAACCGGGTCAGGTCAGGAATGGAGCAGCCCTAAGCAGAAGCTCTTGTGTGCCGTGAGGGTGCCTGGGCTGAGCTAACTGTGGTGGTAACGTTTATGGTTTTGGATTCGAAGTGAGGCGCTCGGATTTTGCGTTTTATAAGTGTTTTTTATAAAGATTCTGACAGATAACTTTTGGGAAGAGGGAGAGATACCATGTGGGATAAGGCGAGAAGGATATTGTACCGTGGCGGAGAGATCTTAGAGCTTCTGATGGCGGCAGCCGTCGTGGCAGGGATTCTGGTGGCAATGATCACGCTTGTGCCGGAACTGGCACGCTACTGGGAACACCGGACGATAGCCGGTGCGTTTATGGAGTATCTGGATGCCGTTTTTAACGTTGTCATCGGAATCGAGTTTTTAAAGATGCTCTGCAAGCCGAGTTCGGCGAATATCATTGAGGTGCTGATTTTCCTGATCGCGCGTCACATGATTGTGCAGACGACCACGCCGCTCGAGGATCTGCTCTCGGTGGTCAGTATCGGTATTCTATTCTTTTTCCGGCGTTTTATGCTGATGACCAAACCGGACAAGGACCAGCATGTCCCGAAGCTTTTTGGCGTGATAAAGGCGTCACAGAGCAGCGGGACAGCACAGGCGGAGCACGTGGATGCAGAGAAAAATGCAGAAGGAAGCAAAGGCGCTGGGGAAAAATAGCACATTGATTGACAGATGCATGACGGTGTTGTATGCTGGGAGTTAGAGATGACTAACAAAAAGCACAACCCGTCATGCATTTATTTTCGTACAAGCATTGCTTTTTGTAAAAAGCGCTATATAATAAAAGCATAACGGTGGCGCAGCCCGCATGAATACGGGAAGTAAGCGCTTACATTAAACACATTGTCAAAGGAGAGAGTATACTATGTTCGGATTTGGTCAGTTGATCGATATCTTGAAGAAAGATCCAAAGAAAATTGTTTTTACAGAGGGAAATGACCCGCGTATTTTAGAGGCAGCATCCAGATTACTGGCAGGTACCTTCCTGCACCCGATTCTGGTTGGTAACCCGGATGAGATTTTTAAGGCTGCTGAGGAGAGCGGATTCAATATTCGTGGCGCTGAGATCATTGATCCGGCAAACTATGACAGATTTGACGAGATGGTAGATCTGTTCTGTGAACTCAGAAAGAGCAAAGGTGTGACACCGGAGCAGGCAAAGGGCATTCTGTCCCAGGCAAACTACTTCGGAACCATGCTTGTAAAGATGGGCGTTGCTGATGCACTTCTTGGCGGAGCAACCTACTCTACCGCAGATACGGTACGTCCTGCATTACAGCTGATTAAGACAAAGCCGGGCAACTCCATCGTATCTTCCTGCTTCATTCTGGTTCGTCCGTCTGCAACCGGTGAGAACGAGGTTCTTGCAATGGGTGACTGTGCCATCAACATTCATCCGACTGAGGATGAGTTGGTTGAGATCGCAGGCGAGTCTGCAGAGTGTGCGAAGATCTTCGGTGTAGATCCGAAGGTTGCATTCTTAAGCTACTCTACCTTAGGCTCCGGCAAGGGTGAGGATGTAGACAAGATGCGCAATGCAGCAGCAAAGGCAAAGGCAAAATATCCGTCTCTTCCGATCGAGGGCGAGTTACAATTTGATGCAGCAGTATCCCCGCGTGTTGCACGTACCAAGTGCCCGGGCAACGAAGTGGCAGGACATGCAAACACCTTTATTTTCCCGGACATCAACGCCGGAAATATCGGTTACAAGATTGCACAGCGTCTTGGTAATTTCGAGGCATATGGTCCGATCCTGCTTGGCTTAAATGCGCCGATCAACGATCTGTCCCGCGGATGCAACGCTTCCGAGGTATATTCCATGGCAATCATTACGGCTGCACTGGCATAATCCGGACACTGCACAGAACAATAGAATGACAGTCATTTGTGGCATGGCGTGACGCTGTGCCACATTTTTTTGAGGGAAAAATGGAAGCATTACTTTTTACCAGAGAAGATTTGAAAAAACTGATTGTACCGCTCATTATCGAGCAGGCACTTGCTTTGAGCATCGGGCTGTTTGACACGCTGATGGTCTCCTCGTGCGGCGAGGCGGCGGTGTCGGGCGTGTCGCTGGTGGACAGCATCAGCGTTCTGCTGATCCAGATTTTGTCAGCGCTTGCAACCGGTGGTGCCGTGGTGTGCAGCCAGTATATCGGCAAGAAGATGCCGGAGAGGGCAAAGCTATCTGCCGGACAGCTGATGTTTATCATGCTTGTGTCCGCAGGGACGGTGATGGTGGTCATCCTGCTGTCTTACCGGTTTCTGCTCCGGGCAATTTTCGGACAGATTGATGCGGACGTCATGCAGAATGCGGAGATTTATTTTATCATCTCGGCCATATCCTATCCGTTTCTGGGCGTCTACAACGCGGGAGCGGCGTTGTTCCGGGCAATCGGAAACAGCAGGGTCAGCATGTATACAAGTCTGGTCATGAACGTGATCAATATCGGCGGAAATGCAGTGCTCATTTTTGGATTTGGTCTGGGCGTGATGGGCGCAGCGCTTGCAACGCTCACGGCGCGGATTGTATCGGCGCTGGTCATGGTTGTGCTGCTCTCAAGGAAGGACAACCCGCTGTGCATTGCGACACCGGGCTGTATGAAGCCGCAGAGGGATGTGATCGGAAAAATTTTAAAGATCGGTATTCCGAGCGGTGTGGAAAACGGAATGTTCCAGATTGGAAAGCTTCTGGTGTCGCGCCTGACCGCGACGTTTGGCACGGCGGCGATCGCGGCGAATGCGGTTGCGAACAGCGTGGCAGGATTTGCCAATATTCCGGGTATTGCGATCGGACTTGCGATCGTGACGGTCATCGGCAGATGTATCGGAGCCGGGGAAAAAGAACAGGCGAGATACTACAGTAAGCGGCTGCTCGGTCTGGCTTATGCGGGAATGGTGCTGGCAGATCTGGCGTTGTTTGTACTGGTAAAACCGATCATTGCCTGCTTCGCGTTATCGGCAGAAGCGGCGCGGATTGCCACACAGCTTTTGGTAAGCTTCGCGGTCTGCGCGGCGCTGATCTGGCCGCTCAGCTTTACACTACCGAATGTGCTGCGCGCCGCAGGGGATGCAAAGTACACGATGGAGGTCAGCGTTTTTTCCATGTGGGTCTTCCGTGTGGCAAGCAGTTACTTTTTTGCCGGAACGATGGGACTTGGCGTGCTCGGCGTATGGATCGGCATGTATGTGGACTGGGCGTTCCGCACGCTGCTTTTCGTGATCCGCTACCGGCGTGGCAGGTGGCTGGAAAAGCGCGTGGTATGATGCCGCAAGGGAATGGATTCCTAATATTTTCTTATTTTTTGATAATACAGTTTCATTTTTGCGGGAAATACGGTAGAATATCAGAGAAATACGTTCAGATGATGAGGATTTTGAAGAAATGTACAAGAATATGGGAAAAGTAAAACGTACGCTGGAGGAATATGTGATTCTGACGGTTGCCACGCTGATTCTGGTGGTGGGCGTTTATGTGTTCAAGTTCCCGAATAATTTTTCGTTTGGCGGAGTCACGGGTATCGCGGTTGTCCTAAGTGCCGTTATGCCGGCAACTCCGGGAAATATCACATTTATCATCAATATGGCGCTGCTGGTGGTAGGATTTATTTTCCTCGGGAAAAGCTTTGGCATCCGCACCGTGTATGTAAGCGTGTTGATGTCTGTGGGGCTAAGCCTTGCGGAAGTGTGGTTTCCGATGGAGCATCCGCTGACGACGCAGCCGGTACTGGAACTGATGTATGCGATTGTGCTGCCGGCATTCAGTGCGGCGATCATGTTCAATATCGGAGCATCCGGAGGCGGTACGGATATTATCGCCATGATCCTTAAAAAGTATACGAAGCTGAACATCGGAGGCGCGCTGTTTCTGGTGGATCTGGGGATTGTCATAGCTTCGTGTTTTGTGTTTGATGCACAGACGGGACTTTGTTCGCTCTGCGGACTTCTGGCAAAGTCGCTCGTTGTGGACAATGTCATTGAGAGTATCAACCTGTGCAAGTATTTTACGATCATCTGCAATGATCCGGAGCCAATCTGTGATTTTATCACGAATGAGCTGCACCGCAGTGCAACGATCTATAAAGCCGAGGGGGCATATGAGCACAACCAGAAGACGATCATTATCACCATTATGAAGCGCTCCCAGGCGGTAGAACTGCGTAATTACATCCGCATCCACCAGCCGACCGCATTTATTGCCATCACGAACAGCAGTGAGATTATCGGCAAGGGGTTCCGCGGATTTAATTGATAGTAAAAGGAGAAAGGTTTTTATGAAAATTTGGGAAGACGAAAGGCAGTGCTATATCCGTGCTGCCATGGAGAAGAATTCAGAGGCGGAGAACGAGGCGCTGAAGGCACAGCTGGATGCGATCGACTGGTCTGTGTTAGAGCAGATTGAGCGCAAGGAGACCGTGAACGAGCGGGGCGTATTCGCACCGCTTGAGGCGGTTGAGATGGAAGAAATTGAGCGGCGCAGGGACGAGTTCCGGGAACTCGGCATCAAGGCGATCCGGGAAGGAAAAGTCGGAGCGGTTCTTCTGGCGGGGGGACAGGGAACGCGTCTCGGACTGGACAGACCGAAGGGAACACTCAATATCGGGATTCACCGGGAGCTGTTTTTGTTTCAGCAGCTCATTCGTAACCTGATGGACGTGACGGATGAAGCCGGCGCATATGTTCCGCTTTATATCATGACAAGCAACATCAACCATGACGACACGCAGGCATTTTTTGAGGAGCACGGGTACTTTGGCTACCCGAAGGAGTATGTGAAGTTTTTCGTGCAGGAGATGGAACCCGCCTGTGATCATCAGGGGCGCGTATATATGGAGTCCCGTACCAGGGTTGCCATGTCCCCGAACGGCAATGGTGGCTGGTTTGGTTCCATGGTGAATGCAGGGCTGCTTTCCGACATCCGTTCCCACGGGATTGAGTGGATCAATGTATTTGCTGTGGACAACTGCCTGCAGAGAATCGCAGACCCGCTGTTCATCGGTGCAACGATTGCCTACGGCTGTGAGAGCGGCGCGAAGGTTGTCAGAAAGGCAGCGCCGGATGAGAAAGTGGGGGTGCTCTGTACCGAGGACGGCAAGCCATCGATCGCGGAGTATTATGAGATGACACAGGAGATGGCGACCGCGCGGAAGGCAAATGGTGACCTGCTCTATGGATTTGGTGTGATCTTAAACTACGTCTTTTCCGAGAAGCGTCTGGAGGAGATCGCGGATGCACATATGCCGATCCATGTGGTAGAGAAGAAGATTCCGTATATGGACGAATCCGGCAGCATGGTGAAGCCGGATGCACCGAACGGATACAAGTTTGAGACACTTGTCCTCGATATGGTACACATGATGGCGGACTGCGTTCCTTACGAGGTCGACAGAAAGCGGGAGTTTGCGCCGATCAAGAATCTGCACGGCGTGGATTCGCTCGACAGCGCCCGCGAGCTTATGCAGGGCTGCGGCATCGAATTGTAACATAAAACGGACGGGCTTCCCGGCGGGAAGTCCGTCCGTTTTTGGCGCTGCAGAAGATTTAATAAATATTTTATGGGGATTTAACGGCGGGTTCATGAATGTCTGCTATAATACCAGATGATGGAAAACAGACAATGGAGGTTTTTATAAATTGGAGGAACAGGGGAAGCAGCAGGAAATAGAAATCGAAGAGGTGACCGCACAGGAGAATGTGATCGCGGTGCGGGATCTGGTGCCGATGCGTGCGGCGATGGATGACAGCATGGAACGGATCGCAGATATGAAGGATCAGTTTTCACAGACGATCGATCCGATCCTGCGCATGTACAATGCGGCGATGTGTGCAACGACGGCAAGGCTTGAGATAATAGAGGACGAGTTCAAGTACCGGAAGCTGCGCTGTCCGATCCACCATATTGACACCCGCCTGAAGTCGGCGAAGAGTATTCTGGGCAAGCTCCAGAAGAAGGATCTGGATCTGACGCTGTCGGCTGCCTGCAACAACATCTACGACATCGCGGGAATCCGTGTTGTCTGCTCTTATATCAAGGACGTCTATCTGATCCGCGACCGTCTGATGGCGCAGGATGATGTTATGATTATGCAGATCAAGGATTACATAGAGACGCCGAAGGAGAACGGTTACCGGAGTCTTCACATGGTCATCCGGGTGCCGGTATATTTTATGAACAAAAAGCAGCTGGTGCCGGTGGAACTGCAGATCCGCACGCTGGCGATGGATCTGTGGGCAAGCCTGGAGCATGACATCAAATATAAGTGTCTGTATCAGACGGAGACGGAGAATTTCTCCGAGGAACTAAAGGAATGCAGCCGGCTCATTTACGAGGCGGAGGAGAAAATGGAGATCATGAACCGTACACTGGAAGCATAAGGGGAGGCGCGGGCGATGAGAGAGAAACAGAATCCGGTCGAAAAAGAATGGGCAGCAGTTGTCAAGGCAGAGGAGCGCTTTCTGCGCCATGCCATGCCGGCGCGGACGGCGGGCTGGCAGGAGAAGATCACGCGCTATGTGCCACAGAAGCTGGAGGCGACTCTGCACACCGCTTTTTACAAAGCGTTTGAACTGATCTTTGACAAGGGAACGCCGGTGATAGAGAAGACCTATCAGAGGGAGAAAAAGGAGCAGAATTATAAGATCAATGCTTACGCCGCAGAGGTGCGCGACACGAGACATGCCCTGCGGGCATTCGGGAGAGAGGCGGGTGCCAGCCGGAACCTGAATCTGGCGGTATCGGCGGTGGAAGGTGTCGGCATGGGATTTTTCGGTCTGGGTCTGCCGGATATACCGCTGTTCCTCGGTGTTTTGTTGAAAAGTATCTACGAGGTCGCACTCAGCTACGGATACACGTATGACACGCAGGAGGAGCAGATCTTCATATTAAAGCTGATCGAGACGGCATTGTCGCACGGCGAGCAGCTTGCCCAGAACAATATGGAGCTGAATCTGTGGATGCGTGAGGAGCGTACGTTTTCCGTTTCCAGAAACGAGCAGATCCGGCGCACATCGGATGCACTGGCGGGAGAACTGCTGTATCTGAAATTCGTGCAGGGACTGCCGGTAGTCGGTATGGTCGGTGGAGTTTCCGATATGGTTTATCAGAAGCGCATCAGCGATTATGCAGCAGTTAAATATAAAAGACGTTTTCTTGAGACAAAGAGGAAGACCGGGGAAGAAAAGAGACATCCGGCAGGATAAGTTTGCGGATGGCATGCAGAAGGGGAAGCCGTTATTCGGCTTCCCCTTCTGCGACAATATCCTCAAGAACATGAATCAGGTCATACATGTTGTTGAGACAGACATTCCGTTCCAGAATCAGATTTTTCAGATCAGCAGACAGGGTATCAAACCGGTCGCGGATCTCGGGAGATACATAAGATGCCATAAGATTACCTCACTTTTTCATACTTCAGAAAAAGTATGAGCATCCGGAGAGCTTTTTATGTGTAAAAAATGCCGTAAAGGTGGTATGATAGTGGAGAAAAAGTGGAATGGAATAAGAGTATGAATGAGAAAATTTACTGCCGGATCAGGCGTGTGCGCGCGGTATTTCTGACATTTTTCCTGACGGCAGCAGTTGTTTTGACAGACGCACAGAACATCCGGGAAAAGGAATACGAAAAAACAGAGATCATATACTGTATTGGGGACAGTATCACATACGGCAGCGGTCTGGAGGATGAGGAACGGCTGACGAAGTCGTATCCGGCGCAGCTAGGAATCCGGCTTGGCCCGCGCTACCTCATTTTCAATTACGGCGTGAGAGGAGCAACCCTGCAGGATCTTTCCCGGAAAAGCTACCGCAACATGGGGTATCTGAACGTGATAGAGGCGCAGTCCCCGGATGTGGTGATTATTATGCTGGGAACCAACGATTCCAAACAGAAATACTGGGATGCAGAGAGGTATGAGGAACAGTATCTTGCATTGATTGACGAACTTCACAATCTGCCGGGACATCCGTATCTGTATCTGATGGCACCGCCGGAAGCATTTCCTGCGGAGGAGGGAGAGATCCTATACGGGATTAACAATGATGTGATCGGAGGAGAGATCCGGAACCTTGTGCCGGACATCGCGGAGCAATCGGGCTGCGGAACGCTGGATCTCTACGCGCTGACGCAGGATCACCCGGAATATTTCGTGGATGGAATTCACCCGACCGAGGAAGGATATGCGCTGATTGCGCAGATGGTTGCGGATCAGATCCGGGCAGACCGGAATGCGGGCGTGTGGTGACGCGGTTAAAAAAGGGCTTCAAAAATTACAAAAAATATGATATAATGAATCCATTCATCTGAAACGGAGTATGGCGTAGTTTGGTAGCGCGCACGGCTGGGGGCCGTGAGGTCGCAGGTTCAAATCCTGTTACTCCGATTCCTTGGCAGGGGCACGGCAGGCGAAGCGATCCGTCTGGCGGCTTAAGAAAGAGAGAGACCGTATATTGCGGTGTCTCTTTTTTATGTAATAGGAAACTTCGTTCCTAATTACACAAAAACGTTCCGCGGGGATGTGCAGCTCGCGGTGAGGTACATAATGCTTTGCATACCGCTCGGGCGCAAGTGTGCGGCAAGCGCACACTTTGTTTTTAGGAAAAAAGAAAGACATAGAAAAACCCGGCAGAATCAATTTATGATTCTACCGGGTTTTGTGACAGCGGAGACGGCGGGATTCGAACCCGCGTGCCCCGGAGGGCTAACGCATTTCGAGTGCGCCCCGTTATGACCGCTTCGATACGTCTCCGAATGAATGGATCACAGAGGATTCTACTGTGAGACACTCGATTAGTATATCATATCTGGTTGATTTTGCAAGATGCTTTCGCGAAAAGTCTTGAAATAAGTTTTTTCGGGAGATACTATTTTTATAGCATAACAGGAGGGTAAGGTATGGAAAATAAGACACGGGAAGCAATCCGGTTTGAGGGAAGCGTGCAGGGCGTTGGATTCCGCTACCGGATGTCACAGCTTGCAAGACACTACGATGTGACGGGATGGGTCAGAAATGAGTACGATGGAAGCGTCTCGGCAGAACTGCAGGGGAGACGGGAGGCGATCGACGAGATCATTGCGCGCCTTAGGGAGGATTCCTATATTTATCTGGACAGAGTGAGCCGGCAGAAACTCGAATTAAACGAAGAGGAGCGGGCATTTTCCGTGCGCTATTAGGCGCTACGGCGCGCTGGTGCTGTGAAACACAGTTGCAAAATGGCGTCGAAGAGGGTAATATTCTATATAGAAAAACTGCGGTCCGGATGCGGACCCACAGACCATGAACTGATGGTACGAAAAGACGGAAACAGGAGGAGAAGCAGATGAAGAGAATCGGTATGTTGACGAGTGGCGGAGACTGCCAGGCATTGAATGCTGCCATGCGCGGTGTTGTTAAAGGACTCAGCGAGAACGTGGATGAATTGGAAGTATATGGTTTTTTGAATGGCTATAAAGGTCTGATTTACGGGGACTACCGGCTGCTGACATCCGCGGATTTCTCCGGTATTCTGACGAAAGGCGGCACGATTCTCGGATCATCGCGACAGCCGTTTAAGCAGATGCGTGTGCCGGATGCAAACGGACTGGATAAGGTGGAGGCGATGAAGGCGACCTACCACAAGCTCAACCTGGACTGTCTGGTGATCCTCGGAGGAAACGGAACACAGAAGACGGCGAACCTGCTTCGGGAAGAGGGGTTAAATATTATCCATCTGCCGAAGACGATCGACAACGATATTTACGGGACGGACGTCACATTCGGATTTCAGAGTGCCATCAATATCGCCACAGATTGCATTGACTGTATCCACACGACGGCAGCGTCCCACAACCGCGTCTTTATTGTTGAGGTCATGGGGCATAAAGTCGGCTGGCTGACGCTTTATGCTGGCGTTGCGGGGGGCGCGGATATTATTCTGCTTCCGGAAATACCGTACGACATCGAGAAAGTGATTGCCGCGATCAACAAGCGCACGAAGGCAGGAAAAGGATTTACCATACTTGCGGTTGCCGAGGGAGCCATCTCCAAGGAGGATGCGGCGCTCTCCAAGAAAGAGTACAAGGAAAAAGTGGCAAAGCGGAAATATCCGTCTGTTTCCTACGAGATTGCAGACCGTATATTCAAGGAGACCGGCGTCGAGGTGCGCGTGACTGTACCGGGTCACACACAGCGCGGCGGAAGCCCATGTCCGTATGACCGTGTGCTCTGCACGAGACTCGGTTCGGCGGCGGCAAAAGCGATCATGGACGAGAACTACGGCAACATGGTTGCCATGGTCAATGGCAAGATCAAATATGTACCGCTTGGAGACGTGGCGGGCAAATTAAAAACGGTCGATCCGAACGACCAGATGATAAAAGAAGCAAAGCGGATTGGAATCAGCTTTGGAGATTAAGGTGAGGGAAAAGCATGTCATATCAGGCATTATATCGTAAGTTCCGTCCGCAGGAGTTTGACGATGTAAAAGGACAGGATCATATTGTAACAACGTTAAAGAATCAGATTAAAGCAGACAGAATCGGACATGCTTATCTATTTTGCGGAACCAGAGGAACGGGAAAGACGACGATTGCCAAGATTTTTGCGAAGGCGGTCAACTGTGAGCATCCGGTGGACGGGAGTCCGTGCGGGGAATGTCCGACATGCAGGGCGATTGCGGCGGGCAATTCCATGAACGTGATTGAGATCGATGCGGCTTCCAACAACGGCGTCGACAACATCCGCCAGATCCGCGAGGAGGTGGAGTACCGTCCGACCGAAGGAAAATACAAAGTCTACATTATCGATGAGGTGCATATGCTTTCCATAGGAGCGTTCAATGCACTGCTTAAGACCCTGGAGGAACCGCCGGCGTATGTCATTTTTATTCTGGCGACCACCGAGGCGCACAAGATTCCGATCACGATTCTATCACGGTGCCAGCGCTATGATTTCCGCAGAATCTCGATCGACACGATCACTGCCCGCCTGCGGGAACTGATGGATGCGGAGCAGGTGACGGTGGAGGACAGGGCGCTGCGCTATATCGCCAAGGCGGGAGACGGCTCGATGCGTGACGCGTTAAGCCTTCTGGATCAGTGTATCGCTTTTTACCTGGGACAGGAGCTCACTTACGACAAAGTGCTGGATACGCTCGGAGCAGTCGACACAGAGATTTTCAGCCGCCTGCTGCGGCAGATCCTCGATAAAAATATCACGGGGGCAATCCAGACCGTGGAGACGCTCGTGATCGAAGGACGGGAGTTAGGGCAGTTTGTCACGGATTTCACATGGTATCTGCGCAATCTGATGCTGGTGCAAAGCTCGGACGATATGGAGGATGTGCTTGACATCTCTTCGGAAAATCTGGCGCTCCTGAAAGAAGAGGCGTCTATGGTGGACGCCGATATTCTGATGCGCTATATCCGCATTTTCTCGGAGCTTGGCAGCCAGATCAAATATGCCAGCCAGAAGCGGATTCTGATTGAAATTGCAGTAATTAAGTTATGTAAACCTGAAATGGAAAAAGATTACACGTCCCTGGTGGACCGCATCGACAGCCTGGAGAAGAAACTGGAAAAAGGCGTTGTGATGGCGGCACCGGGGAGTGCCAGGCAGGGCGTAGGTGGAAGCGCGCAGGGGGCACAGGGAGGCTCGCTGCCCAAGGCAGAACTGCCCAAGGCGATTCCGGAGGATGTGAAGCAGGTGCTGACAAACTGGGGCGGCATCTTATCGCAGCTTACCGGCGTGACAAAGACGTATCTTAAGATGGCGACCCGGTCGCTCGGACCGAACGGGGAATTGATGCTGGTGTTCGATGACAAAAACGCTTATGAGTACGTCGAGCAGAACCGTTCGGATTGCCAGGACGCATTAAAAGCGGCAGCGGCGGACCGGATCGGCAAAGAGGTTGCGATTCTGGTGAAGTTAAACGATACGGGGCATGCCAGTGACGAGGTCTATCCGGATCTGGGCGCGCTCATTCAGATGGACATCGAGGAAGAGGATTTTTAAAGCTGGACGAATCACACAATTTATATTATGATAGATGGAACAGTCCTAAGAGAAAAGCAGGAGGAAGCAGACATGGCAAAAAGAGGTGGATTCCCGGGCGGTATGCCGGGTAATATGAATAACCTTATGAAGCAGGCGCAGAAAATGCAGCGCCAGATGGAAGAGGCTCAGAAGGAGTTAGAAGAGAAGGAAGTGACTGCGGCAGCGGGCGGCGGAGCTGTGGAAGTGACGGTATCCGGCAAGCATGAGATAACGAAAGTAAAGCTTTCCCCGGAGGTTGTGGATCCGGATGACATCGAGATGCTGGAGGATCTGATTATGGCGGCGGCAAACGAGGCCTACCGTCAGTTAGACGAGTTTTCCCAGAGTTCCATGGCAAAGATTACCGGCGGCATGGGCGGACTTGGCGGAATGCCATTCTAATAGAATTTATAACTGCACCTGTGTGGCGATCGCGCTGTACGGGTGCAGTTTTGTTTTATGGCACTGCAGCTTTAGCGGGTAAATGCTGTTTGCTGATAAGCAATATTACGAGGAACGAAATTCAGATTTCAGGCAGGAAGGCATATGGAACATTCGTTGGAGAAAAATGGGAGCATTTCTTCCTGCCGATTTTTGCATCTGATTCCGTGTCTCTTGCCACGTTTTGACCATCCGACGGGTGCATGTCCGACACACCGGAGACAATGGGCGGACATGACTCTAGGATTGCTCAAAACTTGGAAAGACACGGATCATCGCAGATGCAAAAAACGGCTAGTTAGAAATGCCACATTTTTTGAACAGAATTTCCATATGCATTCTGCCTGAAAGCAAAAGTCGTGATCTTCTCATCACATTGCTTATCAGCAGACGGCAATGTCTATCTGATGCGGCAGTGCCATGAAACAAGAGCTACCTGCGTGGGGGCACATGGTGCTCAGAGCTTTGCCTTGAATACCTCGTCGGCGGGATAGCCGCCGGCGCACTTCTGCATGCCGCGCTGGATGCTGTCGGCGGAGGTACCCCAGTCCTTGTCCTTGTTGCGGTAGTCGTTTTTTTCCACAAACCAGGACACTTCCTTCTGGAGCCGGTCGAGATTCTCCTGCATCAACGAAAAAGCTTTGGGATAAAACTCTTTTTTCTCGTCATCGGTCAGTTTGTCCTCGGCTGTCTCGATCAGATCACCAAAGTGCGGCAGGCAGAATCCTCTGCTTTTTTCAAAAAGTGCGCGGAATTCCTCATTTTTCTTATACAGGTCGAAAAAAGTATCCAGATAACGGCCGTAGATCTGATGGAAATGGTCGCAGACATAGCAGTCGGTGGCCTTGGCGGCGATCCATGCGCCGAGAGGCGTTTTGGGTGTATTCCCGGATGAGACATCCGTGTGTTTCATGCGTTTGATAAAGCTGGATTTGCCGGGCGTAAAATGTGCCAGCTCATCGCCGAGCTCCTGGTTCAGCTTTTTTAAGTGTGTGCTTAAGATCAGGGCGTTGCCGAGCCGGTTGCCGTAGTCGTACATCATCTTGAAGTGGTGGCGGCAGAAACCGGTGGCGTCTGTTTTGGCACGGATATCATCTTCCATATAGGCAGAGCCGAGGATGAAGGAGATGGCATGCTGCTCGGCCTCGCGTTCCAGGTAGCAGAAAGGGCATTCGTCGTCTGCGTGGAAGGCATTCATCAAAGGGATGGTTGCAATCGTTTCTTTCATGGTAATCTCCGTTTCTTTTCATACAATCTGTGAATAAATCCAGTATAGCATACCAGAGGAAGAAAAATCAAAACCGCCTTGTAAAATGCGGCGTTATCAAGTAATATATATAAGGCTGCAGGGAAAGCCTGGCAGTGTTGACAGGAAGTTTGAGGGAGAGAATGGAATACTATAGCAGACAGATCAGCAAGTTAATACAGGAATTATCCGCCCTGCCGGGAATCGGCACGAAGTCTGCACAGCGTCTGGCATTTCACATTCTGAATATGCCAAAGGAGCAGGTGGAGGAGCTTTCTTCTGCGATTTTGGACGCAAAGCAGAATGTGCGGTATTGCAAGGAATGTTTTACGCTGACAGATGAGGAAATCTGTCCGATCTGCAGCGACAGTTCCAGGAACCATAAGGTCATTATGGTGGTGGAGAACACGAGGGATCTCGCGGCATACGAGAAGACACAGAAGTATGACGGGGTATATCATGTGCTGCACGGCGCGATCTCACCCATGCTCGGAATCGGGCCGGGGGACATCAAACTCAAAGAACTGATGCAGCGCCTGCAAAAGGATGTGGATGAGGTCATCATTGCGACGAATTCCAGCCTGGAGGGGGAGACGACGGCAATGTATATCAGCAAACTGATCAAACCGACCGGTATAAAAGTTACGCGGATTGCGAGCGGTGTGCCGGTGGGCGGCGATCTGGAATATATTGATGAGGTGACGCTTCTGCGCGCGCTTGAGGGGCGCACGGAACTGTAGTGACCGCATGAGAAAAGGATGCAACTGTCCGGCATCTGGGGCGGGCGGATGACAATCAGATATAAGAAAGGACCATGACACGACATGACGAATCTGGAACTTCAAAAGACAGCAAATGAAATTCGCAAAAGCATTGTAACTGCGGTGCACAGTGCAAAAGCGGGACACCCGGGCGGATCGCTCTCGGCGGCAGATATTTTCACATATCTGTACTTTGAGGAGCTGAACATTGATCCGAAGAATCCGAAGATGGCGGATCGTGACCGGTTTGTGTTGTCCAAAGGACACACGGCACCCGGACTTTACGCTGCACTTGCAGAGCGTGGATTTTTCCCGAAGGAGGATCTGGTAACGCTGCGCCACACGGGATCATATCTGCAGGGACATCCGGACATGAAGCATATTCCGGGCGTGGATATGTCGAGCGGTTCTTTGGGACAGGGACTCTCGGTGGCAGTGGGAATGGCTGCGGCAGGAAAGTTCGATAAGAAAGATTACCGTGTATATGCACTTTGCGGTGACGGAGAGATCCAGGAGGGACAGATCTGGGAGGCTGCCATGTGGGCAGGCTTTAAGAAGCTGGATAATCTGGTGGTGATCGTGGATAACAATAACCTTCAGATTGACGGTTCCATCGATACAGTATGTTCCCCGTACCCGATCGACAAAAAGTTCGAGGCGTTCAATTTCCATACGATCAACATCAACGGAAATGATTTTGACGAGATCCGTGCGGCTTTTGCGGAGGCGCGGGCGACCAAGGGAATGCCGACGGCGATTATCGCAAAGACATTAAAGGGAAAAGGTGTTTCATTCATGGAGAATGCCGTTGACTGGCACGGAAAAGCACCGAATGATGATGAATATAAGATCGCAATGGAAGATCTGGAAAAGGCAGGTGCAGCATTATGTCAGAATTAGGAAAGAAGATTGCAACCAGAGAGAGTTACGGCAACGCGCTGGTAGAACTTGGAAAAGAGCATGAAGATCTGATCGTGCTGGACGCGGATCTGGCAGGTGCGACAAAGACCGGCATTTTTAAGAAGGCATTTCCGGAGCGCCACTGGGACATCGGTATTGCAGAGGCGAATATGACAGGAATCGCGGCAGGTCTTGCAACCTGCGGAAAAGTTCCGTTTATCAGTTCTTTTGCAATGTTTGCGGCGGGCAGAAATTACGAGCAGGTGCGCAACTCGATCGGTTACCCGCACCTCAATGTGAAGATCGGAGCGACCCATGCGGGAATCTCCGTGGGTGAGGACGGAGCAACCCATCAGTGCCTGGAGGATCTGGCTTTGATGCGCGCGATCCCGGGAATGGTCGTGCTCAATCCTGCGGACGATGTGGAGGCGCGCGCGGCAGTGCATGCGGCGTACGATCACGTGGGACCGGTGTACCTGCGTTTTGGACGACTGGCGGTTCCGGTATTTAATGACGAGGCGACCTACCGGTTTGAGATTGGCAAGGGAATTGTGTTAAAAGAGGGAAAAGATGTCTCGGTATTTGCAACAGGATTGTGTGTGAACGAGGCGAGAGAGGCGGAGAAGCTTCTGGCAGCAGACGGTATTGACGCGGAGATTATCAACATCCATACGATCAAGCCGCTGGATGAAAAGCTGGTGCTGGCGTCTGCAGCAAAGACCGGAAAAGTGGTAACGATCGAGGAGCATTCCGTGATCGGCGGACTGGGAAGCGCCGTATGCGACATCCTTTCCGAGAAGCAGCCGACGAAAGTCATGAAGATCGGTATCAACGATGTGTTCGGAGAGTCCGGTCCGGCGCTGGAACTGATTCAAAAGTATGGACTGGATGCCCAGAGCATCTACGAGAAAGTAAAGGCGTTTGTAAAACAGAATTAGAGAAAAATGCAGATAAGGCCGCGGGGATTGTAGCTTCCCCGCGGCTTTTGTGATTCCGGGAAACGTTTTGCCAGAAGAGACGGAAAGCTGTCGAAACATTTTTTCGGACAAGCCCATAATATTTCAAAATATGCAGAGGGCTTGTGGTACGATTTCCCCGAGAAAAGGCTGTAAAATCCATGTGCGCGTATTGCGCGGATACGCAGCTGGATGCGGAAAGGGGAATCGTGTGGCATGATAGAGATTATTCACCAGGAACAGACGGAAGAAAAGGTACAGAGGGAACTGCCAAGAGAAATCAAACAGATCGGGTCGCCGGATGCAGGGGAACGGATTTATGTGGAAGATACCGTGTACCGCAGAATGCATCCGCATGGCGGTGTGGAAGAAAAAACGGCATATGTGCTGCTGGGAAAATTTGAGAACTGCATGGGCAGAGAGTGCACGTTTGTGGAAGCGGTTATTCCGTTGAATGAAATCCTGTTTGACCGGGACATTCCGGTCTGGGACGATCACACGTGGGCATACATATATAAGCAGTTAAAGCCGGAGCATGATCCGTTCGTGATTGTGGGATGGGCGCTGGATATCAAGGGACAGCTTCCCAATATGACAGCGCATCTGGAGGCGCTGCATCAACGGAATTTCGGTGGAAAGCGCCAGATTCTTTTTCTGATGGACAGCCTGGAATGTGAGGAGGCGGTCTACGGCAGCCGGAACGGGCACCTGTACAGAAGAGATGGATTTTACATTTATTACCAGCACAGGCAGGTGCCAGAGGAGAACGACCTCTGGAAAAAAGAGGAAAAAGAATTTTACCGGGAAATGGATGTGGAAGGGGAAGAGAAGCCAAAACCGGCAGTGCCAGTAAGCGCCGGGGAGCGGGAAGCACCGGCAGACATGGAAAAAACGTCGGACGATAATGAAAGTGCAGGAATATACCGAGATCTTTACCGCAGGAGGATACAACAGGAAGCCGGGCGGCAGGAGGCCCGGGAAAGACCCGCGTATGCAGCTACAGTTTTGCTGGGGGCGGTTGTGTGCGTGCTTGGTGTGACCGCATATCTGAATCATGAAAAGATGGCGGAGATGGAACAGACGCTCGCACAGATGAAGGGAACCCGGTATGTGACAGAAGCGCAGACGGCGGACACGGGGGCGGAAGATACGGAGCGGATGCCGTCTGTGGCGGTAGAGACGGTGATGGGGAATGTCGAAAAACAGGAACTGTCTGCGGAAGCGGCAGGAGTGCAGGAAGATGTTACAGCACAGCAGGCGGAGACGGCACAGGAAACACAGGGGACGGCAGAGCCAGCGGAAAATGCAGCTGCGGGAAATGCAGCGGGATCGGAAACCGCGGAGGATACGGCGGCAGCCGGTGGACAGGCATGCGCAGACGCAGCGGGCACGTCGGTGGAGGCGCAGACGCAGGGCACGGCATCCACGGACGGGAGCCTGGCGGCACAGACCCAGGGCACGACGACAGCTGCCGGGAATGCATCCGTGGAGAATACACAGGAGGCGGCAGCACAGACCGCGGCGCAGATGTATCTGTCACAGGGATATTACGATGTGCAGAAGGGAGACAGCCTTGTGGGAATCTGCCGGAAAATATACCAGACGACGGCAATGCTGGACAAGCTCTGTGAGGTCAACGGCATTGAGGATGAAAATGCCATCTACGCCGGTCAGCGTCTGATTCTGCCGAATTAAAAAAATAGTGAAACGGGAATACACACATGCTATAATGTCCATAAGCAGTTGAAGGATAGGCAGCATAGAAACGAGGAAGTATGGCAGAAAAAAACAAAAGCGGATTTCATACGGTAGGGGATACCGATATGGAGGAATATAACCGTAAAATAAAGGAACATCGCAGAAAGGTTCTGCGCCGCACCGTGATTGTGACGGCGGTCATTCTTCTGGTGCTGACCGGACTGGGACTTTACATGGCGCTCCGCCATTATGAAAACTATGACATTATGTCAACCGCGGAGCGGTCGGATACGGATGCGACACATTTTACGGAATTTCAGGGAAATATTTTAAAATACAGCAATGACGGGGCATTTTATCTGGATGCCGCGAATGAACTGATCTGGAACCAGACGTATGAGATGTCGTCGCCGAAGCTGGATACCTGCGGAAATTATCTGAGCATCTACGACAAGGGCGGGACAAAAATTTATATCTTAACACCGACAAAGCTTGTGGGAAGCATTGAGACAACCATGCAGATTCAGCAGGTATGCGTGGCGGAGCAGGGGACAGTCGCGGTTCTGATGAAAAAAGACAAGGCGGCGTACCTTGCGCTGTATGACAGAGAGGGCAACAGCCTGGCGGAAGGGGAGATCCACGGCCAGAACGGGGGATACCCGATCGCCATTGCGCTTTCCAATGATGCGGTAAAGCTGGCGGTATCCATGATCAATATCAATGAAGGAAGCGTCAAGAGCACAATCGCGTTTTATAATTATGGCACGGTTGGCCAGAACGAAATCGATCACTGTGTGGGTGTGAATAATTACGATGATATGGTCATTCCAGAGATGGAGTTTACCTCCAACGACCGGATGGTTGCGTTCGGCGATACGAAAGCAGTGATCTTTGAGGGCGCGCAGAAGCCGCAGGCAATCGCGGAGATCCCGATGGATGAGAAGACAAAAAGTATTTTTTATAATGAGCACTATATCGGAATCGTGACCGGCAATGAGGATGAGGCGGTGACCAATCATCTGGCGGTGTATGATGAAAACGGAAAGCTGGTCATGGAAAAGGATTTCGGTCTGGACTACAGCAGTATCGAATTTTTGACCAATAATGAGATCTGTATCCGGAACGCAAATGTCTGCGACATCTATACGGTGCATGGTGTTTATAAGTTTCACCATGAGTTTGAAGAAGAACTTTTTGAGATTATACCGGGAAAATTAAAATTGAACTACACGCTTGTGCTCAAAGATACGACACAGCGGATCAGATTAAAATAAGGAGGAGATTATGAACTGGGTATTGATGCTTGTCCTCCTGGTGTTGGTGTGCTGTGCAATCTACGGCTACACAAAGGGATTTTTAAGGATTGTTTTTTCACTTGTCGCATGGGTGATTGTGCTGGTGTTTGTCTCGTGGGCAACGCCGCATGTCAGCCAGTGGATACAGGAGAATACAACCATTTACGAAAAAATAGAAGCTGCGTGTGAGGAATCTGTGCGGCGTGCGGCGCAGGGAAAGATGGAAGAAGGCGCAGTGGAACAGTACGGAGAAGCCGGGGAACTGGGGCTGGATCTTCCGGAATCTGTGATGGCGCAGATCGTTTCGGGGGCTTCCGGCGTAGCGGACACTGTGCTTGCGGAGACCGGAGTATATGCAGGGATCGCGCAGAGCCTGGCAGGATTTATCGTGCAGGGAATTGCGTTTGTGACGGTGCTGATTCTCTCGTGGATTCTGGTGCACGTGATCTCGGCGCTGCTTGGAATCGTATCGCATATTCCGATATTAAAAGGTGTGAACCGCTTTACGGGAATGTTAGCGGGGCTGATGCAGGGACTTCTTATTGTGTGGATTGCGTTTTACATAGTTGCCCTTTGCAGTGCGGGAGAGACAGGGAGAGTGATTGTTTCCTATATAAATCAGAGCGCATTTCTGAAAGAACTGTATGAAAATAATATTCTTCTGTCTCTGGGAACGGGTTTTGCACGCTAAAAGGCATGAATTACAAGGGCTGCCGACAGTGAGGGGAAAATCCGTGAAAACTTTTTAAAAAAACTGTAAAAAGAGTGTTGACAATCTGAGATGCAGATGGTAGTATATACAAGCTGACCGCGAGAACAGCGGACAGGCAAAGCGCTTCTGAAAAAGAAGCAAAAGAAAAATAAAAAAGTTGTTGACAAACGGTTGACGGTATGATATAGTAAATAAGCTGTCGCCGAGAGATGACAACGATGAATGAGATTGAAAAATCCGTTCGGAAGTTGCGGAGCAACTTCTAAAGTCAATACGAAGTATTGACGATGTACATTGATAACTGAACAGTGAATAAACCTTGAAAGATCCTAAATTTCAAGCTGTCGATCAAGAGATTGAAAGACAGACGAACGTTCTTATAAAGAACAACCTAAAACAGTAAATTCAGAGTAACATCTGAATAAGCCAGATTATTCTGGAAAAGGAAACAAACTATAACATGAGAGTTTGATCCTGGCTCAGGATGAACGCTGGCGGCGTGCTTAACACATGCA
>OGDN01000474.1_pt1 | contig 83029 bp, 69 predicted proteins | sample 1570271 | NCBI WGS metagenome assembly OGDN01 (sample SAMEA4384481, study PRJEB24528) | human gut metagenome | reverse complement strand
AGTTCCCGGCAAAAGGACAATTGGCAAATATATTGATGGATACCCTTTATATGGGTAAAGAAGCTATCTACCGGAGGCTGCGCGGCGAAGTTCCCTTTACGTTTCAGGAAGCAGCTGTTATCTCAAAAGAACTGGGAATATCATTGGATAGAATCGCTGGAGTCAGCTTCAGCAATAATGCAATGTTCGATATTAATGTAGTAGATCATGGCGAACCCTTCGAAACCTATTATGATTTCTTGAACAAGCATGTCAAGTTATTCCATACGTTGCGAGATGACCCGAGTGCTGCATTAGGCACTGCTTCAAATGTGATTCCTCAAACACTCTATCTGAAACACAAACTTCTGGCTAAGTTTCGTTTCTTCAAATGGATGTACCAAAATGAGCATATCAATTGCAAACATTTTGAGGATCTGGAGATTCCCCAAAAGATTGTCAATGCCCAACAAGACTTTGTGAAGTTATCGCAGCATATTCATACGACCGATTATATTTGGGACAGTATGATTTTTCTTCACCTCATCAATGACATACAGTATTTCTCCGACATTCATCTTATTTCGGATGAAATGAAGCAAAATCTTAAAGAGGAATTACTGAAACTTACGGATGAGTTGGAAAGCATCGCTATGAAAGGAAAGACAGACTTTGGCAATGATGTGCATATCTACGTGTCACAGATCAACTTCGAAGCAACTTACAGCTATCTCGAAACAAATATGTTGCAACTTAGTATGATACGTGTTTATTCCATCAATTCGCTTACCACATTGGATGCTCAAATGTTCCAAAGTCTGAAAGAATGGATTCAATCACTAAAAAAATTCTCTACACTGATCTCAGAAAGTGGAGAAATGCAACGCATTCAATTCTTCAAGCAACAGCGTGAAATTATTGATGCTCTCTAGATTTTCCCTATTTGCGATAATCGAAACTTTTTAAAATTATTAGTTCCAAATCATGAAAGTAGACAAACATATTGCCTACTTTTTTCCATTATACGTTCTCTTCCCCTCCTTATTCTATCAAATAAGAAAAATACTTCACCTCTTAGAGCTGTTTTTCCACACAAAACTATCGCTTACATGCCTTAATTTTGCATAGAATGTATCATACAGATTATTAACGTATATAAAAGAGAACAAACAATGAAAAATGGTATTGTAAACGAGTTGATTATTGCAATGAAAGAGCGTATCCCCAAAGGACAAAATCTTGCCAATTCTTTGGCAGACATTCTTTATATGGGAAAAGAGGCCGTCTATCGCAGACTTCGTGGCGAAGTGGCTTTTACTATTGACGAAGTAGCCCTGCTATCCAAAAAGCTTGGAATTTCCATCGATCAGATTATAGGTAACCATCTATCCAATAGAGTTACTTTTGACATGAACTTGCTTAATTCAGCTACCACCTTGGACAGTTATTATGAGATTATCAATCGGTATCAGCAGATATTCGACTATGTGAAAGGAGACGACACTACGGAAGTATATACAGCTTCCAATCTTCTTCCATTCACTCTTTACTCCTCCTTTGAGTACATGTCCAAGTTCCGCCTCTGCCGATGGATTTACCAGAACGGACAAATGAAAACTCCCAATTCGTTGGCAGAGATGCAAGTAGATCCGAAAATCGTAAAAGCACATAAGAAGTTAAGTGAAAGTGTGAAACAATGTCCGAAAACCTACTTTATCTGGGATAGCAACATATTCCTTTCATTCATCAAGGAAATCAAGTACTTTGCCAGTCTGAATCTGATCACAGAAGACGATGTAGCACACTTGAAAGAAGAGCTTTACCAGTTGCTTGCAATCATGGAAACTCTTTCTATCAAAGGAGAGTTTAGTGACGGACATAAAGTCTATTTCTATCTCTCTAATATTGATTTTGAAGCGACTTACACCTATATAGAGAAGAAAGACTATCAAGTCAGTTTACTTCGGGTGTACTCTATCAATTCAATGGATTCACAGAGCCCGCAAATCTGCCAGATCCAACGGAACTGGATTCAATCACTAAAACGCCACTCTACTCTGATTTCAGAAAGTGGAGAGGCCCAGCGTATTGAGTTTTTGCAAAAACAACTGGCAATCATCGATACTCTGTAAACAATAACAGACCAGATCGTTATTGATCTGGTCTGTCTTCCCTTATTCAGGATGATTCATCCTGTCCCGCTAAATAATAGTTCCCCACTATTCTCTTAAATATCTTATTATTGATTTTCTTCCTGAATACGATGTACCCATCCATTCACAACAATCTGCACGGCCAGCCATGACTCAGATAAGAAAAATATAATATGGTAGTTGCTTTGTCGATCCAAATATTCTTGTGTACTCAAATTCTTACCTTCCGCATTGGTCATAGCCAGATAATCAATCAGATTTATATCGAATACTTTCTTTCCCGAAGCCTTCTCTGTAAGCACCAGGCGAGTCTTACGATCCGCCATCAACCTCATTGTATTCATGTCCACAAAGGCTGTAGCAGGATCTTTCTGCTCCATATAGTAAGGACGAAAACTCAGCACATCATCATCCTGCAATGAATTATCATGTCCCAGATGTCCATTAGATTCTATAATCTCATAATCGTAATCATTCATATCCAGTGTCCAGGTACCGGTATAAGACTGGAAGCCAAATCTCACTATTTTAGTATCTCTAATCAGATTAATAGTCTCCGTTTGATGTTCAGTTCCTGTGAAATTGACACGAATGATTTCACCATACCAAAGCGTTTCCATCTTTTTATTGATAATGAGAGAGGATTCACGCTTTAGCTTTAACCTCAAGTCAGTAATGGTAGAAACGCCGGGCGTCAATGGAGTAATGTCATATGAATCACGCGCACCGGCCCATGCCATAAACTGATATTGTCCGACGGGAAGTTCCACTTCCATCTGATAATTACCGGTTGACAGTGCACTCCCCTCTTCCGCCTGCTTAAATATAAACTTCCCATCTTTATCGAATACATAAAGCTCTACTTTATCAACCTGAGCATGGAATGCATCTGCAAATTCCATGTTATAGTCATACTTAAACTTCACAAGCAAGCGGCATTCCGGCAAGTCTTCATTAAAGCTGTCGCATGAAACTACTATCCCGGAACCCATCAGAAGAATTCCTAAGACAACGTAACATATAAGGCTTTTTAGATTCATATTTTCCTTTTTTTCAATTATATATAAAGGAAAAGAAACAATATCTTTTCTCGTTATTTCCTAATCCGGAGGATAGAATACTTTATTAATTCCATCAAAAGTAATATCCCGAAGTTTTTTTAAAGTTTTCGGCAACTTTGAAAATGTTGGAAGTAAAGTTGTGGGAGAAGTTCTCCCACAACTTTTATTTGAAAAATCTATTTCTACTACTAATGTTGAATTACATGATTTCCTCTTGAGTATACCAAGTCCAAGGATTAGGTATAATTTCAATAGACAACCAACCTTCGTCACTTTCGTCCGGAGTATCTGGATCCGGATCTGGAATAGCCGGATATCCCGGGTTATTAAACTTCTTAACATTGATGTCGTAAACAGAGTTACGAACTACTCCAAACTCACCCAGCATATTTGTTACAAGGTTGTTATCATCATGTTTGATCATGATTTTGTAGTAGCTTACTGCACCTACATAATAAGTAAGACCAGTGACAGTTTTAGCTCTGTCTTTAGCTGCAATAGCTGCCACAAGAGCTTTCGTAGCTTTAAAATCGTCAACAAGAGCAGTAATAGCTGCAGCATTGGCTGAAGAAGGAAGGTTAATTGCACTCACACCAACAGCTGCTAAATATCTATTATACGCAGTAGTACGAGCTGTCGGGAATGTAGCAGGCTCTCCATCAGCATATTTAGCATTCAATTCAGCTTCGATCCACTCCATTAATGTAGCAAAAGTATAGAAACCACCATTGATTAACATCCAGTCACCAGCAAGCGCCGGGTCTGCTTCCTGATCTGTAGATGGAGTACCATCATTAGGTGCAGGTCTACCATATTCAGACGGAATAAATTTAGCTTTCAACAATACATGTGTAGTATAAGCGTGCGTATTATAATTTGCAGTCTGAGTATTTTCAAGACAATATTCAGCAACTTTATTCACTGTAGTTGTAGGATCGTTCCAACCAGAAGGAGCTGAGGTACTGCTATAAGAATTATAGTAGCTCAAATCTTGAGTTCCATAGTTAGGGTCAATTCTGTATGAGCCTATCTTATATTGGTCAAACGGAGTTATACACTCACCACGAGCACCTGAAGGTTTATTTGTTTCAGTCTCATTCCAAGTCAACGTTCTCTTAGAAACAGGGAAGTATGTCTTATTAGTAGCATTCAATATCCATCCCGCATCCTCAATCGTTGCCTTAGCATCAGAAGCAGCAGTAACATATACACGAACTTTTGCTACAACACGGTCAATCCTGATAGACAATGGATTATTTGTAGCCGCTGTCTCATTTGCATAAAGAGACAAATCGATAGGATCACCAAATGTTGGTGAAGTTTCAACATCATCTGAAGGTTCTAACGATCCTTTGGCGTTAGACATCATAAATTCACCAGCAATTGTCAGATCTGATACAGCATCATCAAGAGCAGCATTTACTGTTGCATATGTCGTTCCAACAGTCCATTTTTGATCTGTCATACCAGCAGTCTTTGCTTCAAACTCTGGAGATGGGTTCGCAATAATCAATATTCTCTTAGAAGTTGCAGGAACTTTAAAAGCCTTACCTGCAGTTCCAGTAGGTATACCATTAGCATCAAGACCTGCTTCATCAGTGCTCAATGTGATATCAGCAGTCACAGTTGCAGCATCCTCATTTGCATTTGCCGTAAAAAATATGGCACGCACTTCAGTGATTTTTGATTCGTCCGCAGATGCAGCTTCTTGATTCGGACTATGTAATCCACGAGTCTGTACCGGAGTCTTTACAGCTAATGCCACCCATGCATCTGCATTCGGGTCTGTCACCAAGTCATTATTGTTGCCTGGATTATCCACCGGCACCAAATCTTCGTTACTACAAGCAGCAAAAGCCACAGCAGCAAGCGCTAACATAAGAAAATTCTTCTTTTTCATTGTTTTTACAAATTAATAAAAGCGTTTGTAACTAGTTTATTTATCTCTATTTTTATTTTTCTTTTCAATTTCAGCTGCATTCGTTCTTTTCGTAGCCAATTCCTCCAAATTCTGTCCGGCAGCCTCCAGACCAGCTTCGGCAGCGGCTTTCAAATATTCTTCCGCATGTTCATAATCTCCTTTTAATAACATTAATACACCCATAGCATTGCTATATTCAGGTAGTTGCTTATGAGCATTTACCATTTTCAAATAGCGTTCCGCAGATACCAAGTCATTGCGCGAAAGGGCAGCCATAGCAGCATTGATACTGGCTATTTCATCCTTAGGATACATCCGTACAGCTGTCTCGAATACATCGATAAACTCCTGCGACCCTTTCGGATAAGTATTAGCCACCAAGAACATCTCATTCAGACTCAAATTCTGAGGACGTGTCTTAATAATCTCTTTCGCTTCGTCTACATTAAAATTCTTAATCTCATAATTCACTTTACAAATAGCCACACGAAGACTTGGGAAAATATATTTCAACATATATCGATAAGGTACACCACCACGAAGCTGCATCAACTTAGCTTCTCTTCCTTTTTCCAAAGGAACATCTTTGATAATATTCAGTACTTCATCTTTATACTCCATTTCAAACGAATCCAATGCTTTCACCAATCCATCCCAGTTTTCACCGCCGAAGATGATATAATACTGATTGCGTGAGAAATCATATCTGGACGCCAGATAATCACGCAATGCCATTGCACGTCCTTCGGACAGGCGTTTGTTATTCGCCAATGTTCCTTCAGGTGAAGCATAGCCCACAATATCCAGCTTGTTTACCTTAATACTAGGATCAGACTTCAATTCATCAATCATTGCACGAATTTTGGCCAACTCCTTCGGATTATTCATGTACTCCGGACGAATATTAATTTTATTCACCTCAAAATCAAGGAAACATTCTGCTTGTATTTCACGGTTCTTCACTTCTTCCGCAGCAGGTTGCAAATAAGCAAGGTGAGGCATTACCACATACGGCACCAGCATACGTTCCAGATCAACGTCGCCTAATGGTTCCACACTCATCAATTGAGTTTCACCACAGCCACACTCATCACGTTGTACCTCCACTTGGGCATCATCCATCCACGATTCATAAGGCAATACATATCTATACTTTATCGTATCATTTCTTCTCTTACTACTTTTCTCTACAACATAAGGCTTTTCGTAGAGATTCTTCTCCTTAGTACTCATCAGAGAGAGCCAACGTTCATAAGCCAAGTACTCATTGTGTCCTTTGATTGACACTTTCGGAAGATTAAGATTACGTGTCGGAGCAATCAGCCGTGGAATAAAATCCACTCCATGTGCCGACTTCACCTTTACATCATTCAGGACGAAGTCAATATTTATATAAACCGATTTACCGCGTTGTTCCAGTTGTACCGGCACCACAGAGATAGTTCCATCATAAGAACGCGTCTGGGCAACAGCCGAACCTGTATTCTGGCATAAAACCATCAGTACCAATACGATGAGTTGTATACTCCTTTTCATCATTCTATTTTATTTAATTACATAAATAAGTGATACACTCGCTTTTGTAGGACCGAAATAATTTTTGCTCGAATCCTTCAGTTTAGTACCACACGTTGCACAAGGATATTTCTCGTATACAATATGTGCATATCCCACTCCTACCGATGCTTCGATACTCCAACGTTTTTTCAATATCCACGAATGTCCTATCGAAATACCTCCTCCATACAGATGTCCCTGATAACGGGTATTCTGCATATTCTCACTAATAAACGACCAGTCTGGAAATCCACCTACATTGAAATCCGCATAATGACCGTGTACTCCTATAAATGTTCGTCTGAAGCTCTCACAGAACCAATATCGAACCTCCGGTTGTACTCCCCAATGCCGCAAACGTCTGCCATTATCAGGCTTCCAGGGATTATAATTCACAGGAACATCCAATGTCCATTTGCGTGCCAGTCCGAACTCCAGACCGAGATTCATGGTAGTAGTAGCATCATACAGAAGATTGCTTTTCAGAGCTATCTTCTGGGCTTTACTCTCGAAAGCAACGCATCCCAGCATAAGTACTATGAGTATAATAACTTTCTTCATTATATCTTACATTTATAGGTCACCCTTTTTGGGTGATATCAATCTTTATACGCTTCACAGAACTCCCACCTACCGATGATCCATTAGACATAACTGTTGTCAAATATACAGTTCCCCTTCTGCGATTATTAGTAGTATTAGGCAATACTTCAATAAAAATCTGTCCATCTTCTACTATAATCCGTTCCGTATCTTCTCTTTCAACCATTGTCGAAGGGCGCAATTTTATCCAATTTTTAGGATTATCATCGCCATCCTCAACCTGACCGGTAAGACAATGATAGTCCATTAAGTTAGGATAAGTACCCGGATACGGATAGCTATCAGTAGGTCTATACTCTAGTACAGTTCCACTTGCGTTAATCGCCTGTCTTTGTCTGATATGAACCTGTTTTTCCAAATTTCCAAGTTTTAATGTTATATATGCATTATTTTTCTCAACTCCGTTTTCAAATTGACCGTTTTCAAAATACATCAGCCAGGTAAATGTAAAGACCCTCACTGTAGTAATACGCGGGGAAGCAACTCCCCCAGTTACAACCGGTATTTTTCCATCTCCGGGAGAACTTAGTGAAAATGCTCCTGATACTTCTCCCCTATTATCTGTTATATTTCTTGTATCAGGAAAAACCTTTGTACAATCTGTTATTAAATCAAAAGCATTATAGATATTATCCACATCTGAATAAGTAATATAGACCGAATTACTCACCCCCAGATAATAATCATTATTAGCTATAATTTCATACGAATCGCTATCATCCACAATTATTTTGAAATCAAGGTCGACATTCGAAGGTTTAGCCACTTTAGCATCATCCATTGTGTCGTAACCAGGTCCCTTGGCTTTAATAATGGTAAACGTATAAGACTTGTTACGAGACAAATCTATTGCGTTCAAGTTTTTATCGACGATAGCCATTTTATAATAGTAATCCTTATTATCATACTTTCCCTGAATAATCATATATGTATTATTCAGCGTGTTAGACTCGTATATATATATAGGATTGCTATCTGTACTCTGTCCCTCAGTCACTGCACTTGCAGCCACCAAAGGGGTTAAGTAATCTGAAGCTCCCTGATACTCCGTCAAATTAGAAGTATTATTCATAATCGAGTTGCTATAGTTATGCAACTGTCCCTGTCGAGGTACATTGAATAAAGCCATAATTCCATTTAACTCAAAATTGTCTGCTGTATTCACTACTGCTATTCTAGCTACTGCACGAGTGAGTAACAATGCCCCCTTAGACGGATCCGAATTCTGTATTTTAGTATCATTATCTATCTTATTAACTTCCAGCACAGCACTCATCGGAATTATTTCGTTAGTTCCGCTATATGGAATTACTGTAAGCGAAGGACTTGTTAATGGTTCAGTCAACAACTTTGAGCATGCATCCGCTAGTGTTACACCACTCAATTTTGTATTAAGATTCGTCTCATTAAATACATATCCATTAGTATTATCATTATTATAATAAAACTTATTTTGAGTATTTGTCAAAATTAGCAACTGACATTTACTACTTTGTTTGGTCAATATTACATATCTTTTTCCTACCATTTCGAAAGCCTGCACTGCCTCTACAAAGGTGGCATTTCCTCCATTTCCCTTAAACACAAGCACCCAAGGTGTCATGCTGATATCATTTTCAGCAGCCCTCGTCGATGGAAGGTCGTATGAATGAGCACGAGTGAAAATTTCAATCTGTACTTTATCATCCGAATCATTCCCTCCGCCTTGCTGCTCTGTACTATTGATATCATGCTCGCAGCCTGATATTAACAGTAGTAAGATCAGATAGAACAGTTTATTTATATGTATTACTATTTTCCTCATTTCTTCACACATCGTATTGAATAACCAAATACATGTCCTGTAGATATTGGGCGTGGCTCTGCATAATTGAGTTGCATCGTCCAGATATTTCCATAAGGTGCTCCTGATTCATCACCACTAACGATCTTTGTCCACCCTGGCGCTACCGAGGAAGCCCAATAATATCCTGTTTGGCTGGCATATTCCAAACTGCCATCCAGATGCCATCTTCTTCCCGCAGCCGGAAAGAAGATAGAAGCACTAGTACTACCATTATATACTAACACACCACCATAAGCCGCATCAGCGTTGTCCAAACTGACACCTCTATATGGGCTGTAACCCAGTGTTCCTCCTCCTCTTGTTAAACCATTGACCATCGTTTTCTCCTTGATCGGGCGTCTGTCAAAGAAACCATCAGCATAAAATCCATACATAACCTCAGAAAGCGGCACAGGAGTGTATAATTCCGGTTTATATGTCCCATTGGTTGGAAACGGATTGTCCACTGTATAAGGAGATGCATCTCCTCGCATAGGATTGGCAAATAAAGACATTCTCCAGTCCGACATATAAACCTGAGTGTTATTATAACTATTCACTGCAATCTGATTCTCCGGTCCATCAGTGGGACGAACATACCCGGGAGGACATATTTCATAATAATTCTTCAATATAGTTCCCGTTGAGGGGCTCCAAAAAAGGTTCGCACCATCGATACGTTCTATCGGCCACCCTGTTATAGCCCAGGGGGCACTTCCCATATTCACATTCGTAGGATGATACCCTCGGAGTCCCTTAGCTACATTCGCAATGGGCAATGCCCACTGAAAATGTGCCCCAGCCTGAGTGGGATACTTTACAAAATCAACTTCATTTGCCAGATTACTATAATCTATAGCCTGATACTGAACTGTGGTACCCGGGTTATTCCTAAACGCTTTCATCGTTAAGTTATATGGCGAGAATTTAGCTCCATAGGTGGAAGTTCCTACTATAGTTCCACTACGCATCAGATAATCCGGATCTCCTCCCTGACGAACAAATAATTTAGTATCATAAGAATGTTCTACTCCATTTGTAGATTCTTTATAATTAATGTTCACAAAACCATATCTGGGTTTTCCTGTTGTATTTTTACTTTTCAATCCTATTCTGAAATAGACACGTCCTTTCCCTGCTACAGAGCTCCCTGTTTCAAATTTAAAAGCATTAGGAACAACCGGATAATCTTCAGCGTCCCCCGGATTATCCGTACCAATATTCGGGTCAAAACTGGGGCTGGCACTTATGACAATAAAATCCTTGTATTCATCAGGCACTGTTACCGTCCAATTCCACCAATAGTCCCATCTTATGCCTTTGATCACTCTCTCTCCAACTTCATTATCATCCCAAAAAGCTCCTACATAAGGAGTAGACCACAAATTGTCAGAAGCATTTTTTTCAAATGCATATCGTATCCCTTCTTGTTTTACATGAACAATAATTTTCCTTTGGAGAGCATTTGTTCCGGCATGATCTTCTGCCGCAGATAAAGTAAGAGTATATGTTTTATCACCTGCCACATTGTCAGCAGTGTTAGGCCGATCTAACACAATATCCATATATCCCAGCCCTGTATTCGCATCATATCTGATTCTGAAGTCATCATTAGGAGCATAGTTTTGAGAAGACAAGGCATTAAATATATTATTCGTCACTTTTTCAACACCATTCTCATCATATACCACATCCAACACTCTTACAACCGGCATATTCGACCAAAATGCAATTCGTGCTCCATTGAAGTCTGTTATATTAACTTCAAGATCAGAAACATTCAATACTCTGGTACCGGCTATTTCCCAGTCCGCTCCAATCTTATCCCATTCTGATGCCTTTATATTCACCTCCAATGGCTCTTTGATGATACCAAGAAAATCAAGTTTTGTATTTATCGGAAGGCTATAGCTCACTGTCGGATCACTAGCGGTCTTCAATTGAGTGGAGGGGCTATAGTTATTCCCCATACCTACTATAATAGTCACTGCTTTACTCGCATCTCCCACTGTCTTCAACTCATTGGCAGGCAGAATAATTCGATTCACTCCTTTTGCCCATGATCTGTCCGAAGCAGTCGGCGTCTCGTCCGAAAAATAACCGACATCAGCTGCTTTAGTAAAAGTACGTGTTACATTCCTTTCCACTTCACCTGTATAATTATTCGTAAGTGGCACCGCATTGGGAATATTTTCCAATGTAATTCCAGTAAAGGTAGCTTCCAAATTATCTTCAGCCTCCAACACAACATCCAAGCGGACGGCTAACCTGTCAAGTCCCAATTGCAGCACATTAACAACCGCGCCACCATTTACCTGAGCTCCCTGACCATTGGGCAATACAGTTATATTCTTAATTTCCTGTATCATTGGAATAATCAAATCAGACGAAAAATATTTCTCCGGATATGCAATATCGTTTAAATCTTCATATTTAGTTATTCCATCCAACTGATCTATAATAAGTGTATTCGCCGGTTCATTCGCCAAAAAAACAAAATCATAACTATCCGGAAGAATCGGATGTTGTATAATATCGCCATTCGCAGCATTATAGCGAACGTTAGACACACAGTTTTCAGTAACCTTATCAAAAGCCAGAATACGGAGAGTTTCAATAACATAATCATCAGGAGTTGTTCCCGGATGTGTCCCAACCTTGGCTCCAATCCCTCTGATGGATATATATGAGCTTTTAATCTTATCATTGTTATCAATGAAAGTTTCATCTATACAAGATGAAATAATCAGCAATAACAGGAAAATAATCGGCCCTCTATTGTATATGTTATGTTTAATCTCTCTCATTAAATAGTTGTATTTATTAGACACGCAAAAAAACGTTTTAATCAGATATTGCAAATGTCGGTATATTGCATGAGATAAGGAATTTCATCCATTTCTCATACTGACAATGAAAGTTTAAATAAAAGACTAAAAATGCAGGAGAACTCCAATGCGCTTACGAATAATGAAAGGCAATAAGGCTCAAATATTTATTTTGCATTATTCGAATATAAAAAATCCAAAAGTTACGGCATTCGAAACTTTTGAAGTGAATTATTATAAATAAAATCCATATTAAAAAAGGCCCTTGAATGAAATCATCCAAGGGCCTTTTCAAGCTTTATTCTGAGTTGATAACGTCTACAGCGTTTTCCGTTCCATCTCCGTAGGTGCCACCTCATCTGGGATGCTGAACTCCCGATTGGCAAACAGATCCGCAAGTCCCGAAATCTGCTTCAGACGCAACAGTTCATCGCGGTCCATACCAATGTTCTTCATGATCCACTGATCAGACATTCCGGCTCTGTCCAGTTCTGCCACAATATTACACATCAGTTCGATATTATGCATTCCACGGGCACGGTTATGCCGGATAGTGGAACTCATTCGGTTCGACAAATCCTTGTCGATCACCACAATCGGAAGCAAACCGTTTTCACGTTTATAAATACGTTTCGAGGTTTTCAGCACCGTATACCGGTGATAACCATCCACCAGGATATAGTTGTCTTCCTCTTTATTATAATAACACACACAAGGCATCGTAAAGCCGTCCTCCCAAATCGAAAGTTCCAGCAACTTCATTTCGGGCGGAGCTACGACATTCGGATTGTAATCGTTCGCATACACTTTTTCTACAGGTACTGCTTTTACCTCGTAGACCGGGCTTTTATCTACACTCATGATACTATAATTCTATATTGTTCCATTACTTGACTTCTTTTACTCATCTCTTCCTTTGTCGGCGAGAATCCCATGTATTTGCAGGCATGGTCATTCTTGAGGATACAAACACACATACGCTTGTAAGTAGGTATTTCCCTGAACTCCGGAATATCAATATCATCCTGATACTCCATGCGTACAGGTTTCTTATACGTTTTATAGTTGCTGTTGTCCATCACGATAATCGGCACTTTGGCATCAATTAATTTTTGGATGGTCGCATCGCTCAGACATCCACCTTTGGTCCGCCAGAAATGTACGCTGACAGACAGTTTTCGCAGATAATTCTTGCGTGCCCGTTCCGGCAAGGTAGACAACAGGAAATACATGAACTCACGCCAAGTATAGCCTTCGGGCAGTTTCACCGATTGCCAGCCCATCGCATGTGTGCCGCCGTACATACCGGTGAAGTTCACTCCATTCACCCTTCCTATCATCTTTCCCCATGTGTTGGGGTCGAGTACCCGATAGAGGGCCAGACTCTCCTGTGCTTCATTAATGAACGGGCTCGCCACCCGCTGGCGTTCCAGGTTCACTCCCGCACGATAATAAAGGTCATACAGGATGTTATAGTCCCATTGGAATTTCCCGTTCGCCGTCCATACATCCGTCGTTTTCCAGTCAAAAATGGGATATGCATTGTAGATGTCATTTCCCACCTTTGAGGTCCATTTATATTTATGGTACATTTGATATTTACGGCTCATGTAGATACAGCGCCAGCGGTTAAAGCTTTCCTGCGTACGGATACCGATCAGGCAGCAAGTGCGCACCGCATCCTTCTTCTGGTGTATCCATTGTGCAAAGCGCATCTGGAATTCATAATCCCACATGGTAGTATTGTAAAAAGGGAAATCCTCTTTCTTCATTGCCTTTTTAGGCATGGAGCGCACCCATATATCCTTTTTATTATCTTCCCATGGTCGCCAGAAAGACTGGTACATGGACGTACAGGTAGATACCCGGAAAGGAACACATACCCGGTATACATCCAGAATGTCTTTATTTGCTTCCAGTATCCTGTCCACATAGTCGATGGTCATCTTGTATTGGATTTCATAATCCATGTGAAACACCCCCAAACGTATTTTCAGATTATTCCGCCTGATATAGTCGATACACATATTGAGCAGTACCCCACTATCTTTTCCCCCCGAGAAAGATACATAAATATTATCAAACTCGTTAAATATTACTTTCAGTCGTTCTTGTGCTAATTCATATACATTTTTTGTTCCTGTGATTGTTTTTTTTCCCATAATTCATCTGTTCATTTTTACATAGCGTGTCCACTTCTTGTCCATAGACGTAAACTCGAATTTCTCAAAAGTTTCCTGATCCTGTATCAGCGTGACAGAATCAAGCGTCCACCCTTCAGGTATGAATGCCGTGACTATAGAAGATAGCAGAAGCGACAAGATATCTTTTCTTTGCTCGTCCACTGCAGCTACATAATAATTATTAATGACAGCCTTCTTTCCGCTTTTTTGTTCAATCGGAACGAAACCCACCACTTCTCTATTGTCAATCGCAATGTACCAAACGAAATCTTCGTTTGTTTTGAACGGATAGTTATTATTTGCACGTATTACATCCGGATCCATTACTAGAGGCGCCAAAAGCTGATATAAATGTTTGTCTTTTCCTTTTAATTGTATTACCTGTATCATAGCATTCAAAAATAGACATACAAAAATAGATAAAAATTTTCGCTTGTCGGCACAAATCTGCATAAAACATTTATTAATGAGCGATTATTTTTCATATTCAGCATTACTTCACTCTGACCTGTCTCACTTTTATCCATACCGCAAACGATGCAATCCATCTAGTTCAAGTCACGACCAAGTTGAATGGAAATAACATGCTCATTCATACATAGCCCGTTTTATCTTTGTAGAATCCGGATTTTTTTCCCATTTCATCAGCTCAATGATTTCATTATTTTTCAAATCCTTTTCTATGTCATACACAATCTATTTTTTATTAATGATTTTATTTTAATCCTATTCTTGTACTTATGAATAAAGATTATTTTTTTCAATCCGGTTTCACTATCATTCATATATATACACGACAAAGCGCCTTCTTCCACAAAACGGAAGAAGCTATCGCTTTATCCCATCGGTGATTCTTATAGAAATTCACCGAGAGACTTCATCATTTTTGAGTCCTGTCAGTCTAAAAATAAATGCCGATGCTTATAACTAAATATCCAACTATTTTTCACTTCTCCCCAATCTGGCAAAAACCTTTCTCATTAGCTCCAGTGCAACTCTGTTTCTAAATACAATCAGTGAAAGACCATATCCCAGAACAGACACTATGACACTTATACACAATGTAAATACGGCAGACATCTCCAGACGCCGGATAAAAATGCAGAGCAACGAAATCACTCCACAGCCTATACCAACTGTCACCATATTATTTATTACACCAGCGTTCAGTTTTACTACCTTCAGTCCATAGTACAAACAGATGACCATCATGATAGCTTCTGCTACAATTGTTGAAAATGCAGCCGCATTTTCTTTCCAGACCGGAATCAAAAAATAATTAATGGCAATATTCGCAATAGCGCTAATGATCGTTGCTATCAAGACGATCTTCTCCTTCTTTGCAGGAATCAGCACACACTGGTTAAAAATCCATCCGAAGATACAAAAAGCAAGTGCGACACTGAGCAGCCGTAATGAAGTGACTGCTTGAATATAGGTAACATCCGAAATCAGCAAAACGACCTCCTCACTTAGCAAAAACAGTCCTACAACAGCCGGTAAGACCAGAATAGTCAGCACATTAAATATCTGTATCAGAGTTTTCTTGTATTCACCCATGCGACTCTGTCCCATCAGTAATGCCAGTCGAGGAATAGACACAACAAGCACTGAGGCAAGCATCATCTTTACTATCCTATAGACTTTTGATGATACGGAATATATACCCACTTCATAATTGGTAGCCATGAACCCCAACATCGTCATATCTGAATTCACGTAAAGAGATGTAGCCATTGTTGATGCAAATATAACCAGAATCGGAACAATATGTTTTCTCCAGTTGCAATCTAACGTGATTCTTAGCCGACAGTATTTTTTTGCATGAATATAATTCAAAATATTTGATCCGGCATTGGCAAAGACAGTAATGCCAGCATAAATAATATAATCATCCGGTTGCTTTACCAGAAGCAGGAGCAGAATTATTGAAACAACCTTAAAGATAATGCTTCGTATCGTTATATATGCATACTCCTCAAATATTGAGAAAATCCACTCTGTACCAATTGTCGTAAAGATGAGTTCGATGCTGAATATCAGCATTATCAACCTATAGCTATAAAATTTAGGAATGGTTATAAGACAAATAGCCATTAGTAAATACGCTATAACAGTTGATACTAAATTGATAGTAAAAACTTCACTGGCAAACTGATCGAGTTCTTTTCTCTGGTCCCTGTATTTTGTCCCCTCCCTTATCGCATATGTAGTAATTCCAAGAGCCGCAATCAACAGAAAATATTGATTCAGTGACAAGGCAAAATTGTACTTGCCTACATTCTCAACCTGAAGTACACGTGACACATAAGGAAAGGTTATGATCGGGAAAAGTAAATTAAGTATTGTCCGTATCCCGTTCAATAAAGCATTTACACCCAACGATTTATTTTTAGCCATAATTACTTTCTTCTGTCCCCCACTCCTGATTATCAAATATTCACACGATCCGTCCTCACCGTTCGTATTCCTCGTCTGCTATATAGCTTAACGAAAAGAAAAACCACCACAAACGGTCCCCAAGAATCGAAATATAGAAACTGCCCAAAAAACGAATCAAAGGTGGCGCGGGGAGCTTTAAAGATTGCGTCAATTATAAATAACCCGACTGCCATCAGCCAGATATTGCCTTGTCTCATTGAATTTTTCAATAGTTTACATAATAAAACACCATACAAGACATTACCCAAGAAGACACCCAGATAGCCAAAATCAACATACAATTCCTCTATATAGCAAGAACCGTATCCCATACCATCCAAATAAATATTGGAATTTGCATTATATGAAACGAAGTCCGCCAGATATGTTCCTGTAGTTGCTGTCTCCTGCGATTGTTTGCCGAATGCAAATGAAAGATCCAAGTTCATAAGTTTGTCAATCCAGCTATCCTGTAACCATCTCAAGGTGTTATACAATGAATAATAAGCATCCTGATTCAACCTCAATTCAAATAATTCGGTATATTTAATAACATTAACCGAAGTGCCTTGACGAACAAAAAAACCAAACAAAGGTGAATATTGAGAAGCAGTTCCCACATAATTTTCCGACCTCATATATTCAAACAAATACATCGATACCAACAAAAAGGGCACCGTGATACATATCTTAATTATACTCTTCCTGCTGATCCATGGCTTTTCCTCCGGACGAATCACATTCCGTAGCATCATATAAGCGAAAATAACCAGCAATCCCGTCATGAAATAAATGCGCCTTCCCGTTCCTAACGACAGAAGCAGATAAACAGAATACATGATGATCGGCAGTTTGGCTTCTTTTTTTTTCGGCATCGTTGCCAGGTATATAAATAATACCGCCGGTGCCATATATCCTATTTCCCGCAGCACTGCAGGAACTCTGCTCGCATACGACAAATAATAGCTGATATATCCATACTGCACTACATAAAGAACGATATCCAATAACGTTAAGATCCAGAAGAAATACGTTGCATAAAAATAGTATTTACTGATTTTCCTTACATTCTTGTAATAATTGCTATCGTAATTAATAACCTTTTCAGCCTGTTTCTTTTTCGGTTTGGTATTATCTATAATCATATACCCCAACAGCAATCCTATTAAACTGATCAGCAAAACAAGATCTGTATGAATCTCTATTTTATCAGGAAAATCATAGCCGTACACATGCATAATTCTATTGAGAATCTGACCACCCAACAAAAAAGTAAAGAAACAGACCAAAAACGAAAATAAAAAAATATTATTGTAAAAATCTCTCAAAGCATAACTCATCCCCATACAAAAAACGATACATGGAAGGACGATAAGTAATGAATAATCTTCTGTAAGGAGGATATGTACTCCACATACAAGGAAGGCTAATCCAAAACATAATACATAATTGAAATTTTTCTTATCAACTCTAAGCATTTAAATCTCTCCTGTTATTCCAAAAACTGTTTATTTCATTTTTCTGTAATACTTCAACAAAAATCTCCAATACACAAGAAAAGACATGTGCATCCTCATCAATAAATAATACGCCCGAAAATTCTTGAAGCCTTCTGATTTTCCCATTCTGCATATCACAGCCTTCAGATCACTATCTCCGGCTATTTCATATATTTCATTTCTGAATGTGTCTTTATCGTTACATCTTGTTGAATTATTGAGTGCTATCAGCGACCTTTGGACAAGCATCACATCCAGCCTTTTTTTTATCTCTTCTTTTTGGGGAAGCTTGTCTGCCAGTCCCCAGTATATTTCCTTCACAGAATTCCAGTATTCGGGTACATATCGATGCGTCACAGAACTATCCACCTCCATATAATGATAAAGTGGTTTATCCGTGAGCAAGTATAAACGATCGATACGGAAATGAAGCTGAACAAAGAAATAATAATCCTCACTACGTACCATTCCCGCCGCATACCGGATCTTAGGCTGGTCCAATGAAGCTTTCAATACCATCCTTACCCAAGAATATGGCGGAATTCTTGTATCAGAAACATCACTGATCAAGTCAGTTGCAATTTTCGTTGCCGCATCTCCCGTATACAAACCGGGGGTATAAGAAAACTCGTGTTTTTTTATTGTTTCCGAAAACTCCTGATAATATCCGCAAATAACCATTTCCGCACAGTTATCTTCCGCAACTTTCACCATCTCTTCAATCATATTGCTTTCAACATGATCATCAGCATCCACAAAAGACAGATATTTGCCTCTCGCATTGTCTATTCCGGTGTTACGTGCTGTTGCCGGCCCCGCATTCTCCTGATTAATGAGCCGGATTTTTGAGCATTTGTCTCTATACGACTCACAAATCTGTTGACTGTTGTCAGAAGACCCGTCATTAACAAGTATTATTTCTATATCCGCATAGGTCTGTCCAATCAAGCTGTCAAGACATCTGCAAAGTGTTTCCTTCGCATTATATACAGGAACAATAATCGATACTTTCGGCATTTCCATCTATTTTTTTGATAAATCCACAGTTGCAATTCTCGGCTCGACACAACAGCATGGTCTCATGCATACCACCCGGACTCCACTGGCTCTTTGCGGTCCGACCTTCATAAAGGTAGCAAGCACAGTGGTATCACCACCCAATCCCAGAGGCCCTACCCCTAATGAATTCACCTGGGCCGTTATCTCCTTTTCCATATCGCTCTGCCGATCATAATTCCCATCAACCAACGCCTGAAGCATCATTGACGAAGCTTCATAATGAGAACGCCCCACGCCGACAGCTAAGGTACACGGGGTACATCCGAGCATAGTTGTTCCTTCTTTTGCCCATGATATAATCTCATCCAGCACAGTCTGCACATTATGCTTATGAAAAATACGATATGTTTTTCCTCGGATTGCAGGACCGCCCCCCAACATTAAAATATGCAGTTTCATCACATTTTCTTCGACATTCCGAATCAAAATGGGGGCTGCATCCAGATCCGCAGGATCTTCACTCATCCCCAATGACTGATCTATTCTACGATAATCATCACCTTTCACTGCCATAGGCCGTCCGGGCAACTTTCTCAATCCCTGCCTTATGCCTTCTTTGATAGATTCCATCATATTGCCGGTCAGCACCATATCAGGCCCTACTTCCAATATCAGATGCGGTATACCCGTATCATCGCAGAGAGGGCTTCTGTTCTTCCTGGCAACCAACGCATTTTCCAGAATAGCTTTCATTGCCCATTTTGCCTGATCGTTTGTTTCATTCAGGATTGCTTTTTCATATGCCCTTATTTTATCCGGAGAAAAAGTCGAACCGGAACTGACAAGTGTTTCGCAAACCCTGCCTACAATCTTCTCATCATACTTCATACACCCAGTCCTCCTTAATAAATACTTTCGTTATGTGCGGCACCTATGATTGCAGGATAATCTTTTACTTCCAGCTCATAGAACGCCTCCATTCCCAATTCAGGAAAAGCAACAATTCTCTGCGAAATCGTATTCTCACCCAGCAATGCCGTCACGGGGGGAATCACCGCGAAAAGAGAATTATATTCATCAAGTACAGCAATGGTATTTTTCCCGATCGCTCCTTTTCCCAAATGTACTTTTACTCCTGCTTTAGACAATAAAGGAAAACTTCCTTCAATTTCCAGTTTATTGCTGGAAGTAGGTCCAACCCCTGCCGGGCTGACAGCAGTGTGAAAAATAACACTTCCACGCAAATCGATACCATATCGTCCTAAAGCATCCTCTTCTATCAGTTTGCAGATTTTGGGAAGTACAGCATCACGGCCACAATATATCCTGCCTGTTATCAGAACCATATCCCCCACATGTAAACCTTTAGCCGTTTCTTCTGAAATTGGCGTCGTTACTATCTTCATTTCTTCTATAGATTCATTTTCACGAAAAGAGCTTGATATAGCTATTCTCATTGTCTATCACACCATAAGCCCGTGATTTCATATATACCTTGGTCGCCCAGTTCGTATGCGGCTTTACCTCATTCATTTTATTGCCATTTTCTCCTTTAAAAACACCGTCCTTATCACTGCTAAGGATATTCACAGCATCCTGGTATTCTTCTTTGGTCACCGCCTGCATTGCATTCACATACTTAATGTGAGACGGATGAATGACGGTTCTTCCCACAAAGCCGTTCGCCTTGTCTAAAACAACCTCGCGCAATAATCCGTCAATTTCCGTATTGACAATAGGGATTCTTTTCAACAGACAGTCTTCAATGTCATAACTGGGAAGTTGTTCGAACATCATTTGTTTGCTTACGCGGAAATACTCCCATACAGGACCGGATATTACATAATCATTGTTTCTTCCGAACACATTAATTATATCGGACAATATCTCCCTGACTGTCAGCACATCGTAGATAGAATAGTCAACTCCTCTGCGTACTCCGAAACAAGAAGAGAAATCCGTTGCACCCACTCTCACCTGCAATACTATATCCTTGTACTTATCCAGAATTTCTTTAATACCAATCAGTTCCGTCATTCGGGTTTCCCTGAATGCGACTTCAGAGTCCTCTATGATCGGCATTCCATACAGGATATCCCCCAATTTCTCATTAAGTTTTTGCAGATAGAACATATACACATTCCCATTGTGGGCATTGAATTTTGGGAAATTAATACCTGTCAAAGCCTTTGCATGATGTGTGGTCAGTTGCTCGGCAAATCTGATAAACTGTTCCTGACTTCTGACACGGCAAAAGATAAGCGGCAAATTATCATAAGTAAGCTTCCCGTTCTCAAGAGCCGTAGAAAGCACATCCAATACATGAATTACATTTCTTTCCGCTTCTTCCACCTGATTCTCCGGACATGCATCCTCGAAGCAAAAAACCATAGAGGTGAGTCCCGGTATCTCATTATCTAATATTTTCTGAGAGAAATCTTTGGTGCCCGGCATATACATAGTCGCTCCAAGACAATACTGAAGAATTTCCTTATCCGAATATTTATTGAACTCTTCCGGTTTTACAATAAACTCAAAATCCGGACTATATTTATGGTGTTTCATTTATCAGTTCTCCGTTTTCATTTATATTTATTTTATCGAATACTTCCCTTTGGCGACAGAAGTGCTTCCGGATAGTATTCGTCAATCATTCTCTTGACCAATGCCACTTGTTTTGCACGTTTCCTGGCATCATCCGTCGTACTATCCCAGCTATGCGTCTGTGCAACAGATCCTCCGGTCTTAAGGTAGATCGGAGCTGCAATACGAATCATCTCCGGAACCTCATAATGCCGTATAAAACCACCTGTAGACTTAGGATTCTCCGTGTGAATATCAATCGGACAGTCCACGGCCTGTCGCATCGCAGCCAGCATCTGCAACTGAATATCACGAACCGGATTGATGGAATCCGCACCGATCATCTCCAGAACCTTTGCCGAACAAGGATTACCATGACCGGTATGTGCCGAAACTTTAAAATGGCAGTCACCCGGAATCTCACCGTTTTTACGCATTTCATTAAGTAACCACAGGCATCCCTCATCATAAATCAGGAAAGAACGGCAGCCCAGACGAGCGGCACGCTTCACATCTTCTACTGCACGTACAATCTGCTCCTGACCGCGAAGGCGATATCCCATACGGACTCCTTCAGGAGTATTAACAGACGCGCTGGTATCAGTAGTAGCACGAGGCCCGATGGCAAGAATCAAGTCTGTATTCCATTGATGCGACAGTTCTACCATCTTGGCAATCTCACCATCGGTCAAACGCATAATTCCTTGTGTCTGCGTCACACGATGCAAATAGATTCCATAATCATCCATTGCTTCAAGCAATGCCTGCATTACTTTCGGTCCCTGAATACCGGGCACTTCAAAACGATACTGTCCCCCATCTTCAAATCTCTTGTCAGATGCAGGCAGATCATAAGCATCTCCCTTCGGCAAGCCTATCGACTTTAAAAAAGCCCTTGTCTGTTCCATACTATTATTCACTTTCATATCCTCCCTGACCTGTCAGTCCTTTTTATTTAATTCTTTTATTAAGTTATCAATAGCCTCTCTATGCGAAAAATCAAGTGGCGGAAGTTTCCCTCTCATCCCTTTATGAATCCGCACATCGATAAACCCCGCCGACGGTTCTTTCAGCAATGTTCCGATAGCATGAGTCAACTCTTCCCGGGTCGTTACAGGACGGCCAACGGTTTTATAGCCACAGGATTCCGCTATTTTTGTAAAATCAATCAAATGTCCTACTGAAGGCTGTCCGCCTACAGATTCATGCGCTCCATTATTTAGTACGATATGCAGAAAATTCGGTACCTCATATTTCCGCACCATCGTCATTGCTCCTAAATGCATCATAGCAGCAGAATCTCCATCCAGACAGACCACGTTTCTTCCGGGTTTTGCCAAGGAAATGCCAAAAGCGACCGACGAAGCATGTCCCATAGAACCTATATTCAAAAAGTCATTCTTTCCGCTCTCATTTCTTCTCTCCCGCAAAAAGAATAATTCACGAGTTGCACGCCCTGTAGTAGCAGTATAAACCGTATCGGCAGGCATATGATCCAACACAAGCTCTATTGCCTCCTCACGGCTCATAGGATAAGTCTGATCTTTATTATTCCGTTTTTCTCCTGCCATCACCCCCTTGGGAGCAACTAATGCATAAGGTTTCCTGTTTTTCCTTGCTTGCGAAACGGCTCGCTTTACTATGTCTGTCACTTTATCGTCCTCGTCAGGCAAAACATCATACGGGATATGCATCAGCTCCAATAATCCAAGCGTAATCTCTCCCTGAAGCTCATGCTGCGCCCAGTCTCCGGTACCGGGCTCTCCTCTCCAACCGATCAGAAGAATCATAGGAAGTGCATAAACCCGCTCGTCAACAAGCGATACAAGAGGATTCACAGTGTTCCCCAATCCTGAGTTTTGCATATAGACGAAGGGGATCTCCTGAGTAGAAAGGAAGTGACCGGCAGCTATAGCGATCGCATTCCCTTCATTCGCAGCTATAACATTCTTTTCCAGTGCTACATTCTGCAACAAATAGTCACAAAAACCATTCAGATAGGAGTCCGGTACCCCGGTAAAGAAATTCACTCCTTCCGATTGCAGTGTATGCAAAAACATTTCTTGATTAATCATATTCTCAGACTTATCTTATATTTTTACTTTTTAGGCACATAGTATGTAAAATATTCCGGTGCATCGACCTTACTTATCGCCCATGCATCATTAATCATATTGACTATCTCGTCCGGTAAAGGTCCTTTTTCTACCGTTACTATATTCTGTTCTAACTGAGACAATCTTGATGCACCTATAATAATTCCATCTCCACGCCCAGCATTCAGCATTGAATGGTAAGCCAGCCATCGGTAAACCGCTTCTACAATATTAATATCATATTCAGCACATACTTCCTTGATGCGGTCGATCGCTTCAAAATATGAATCTTTCCAATAACGCTTCTGATAATTCGGACGGTTGACAAACCTGCCCGCCTTCACTGTTTTGTCCTGACTCGAATATTTGTCAGTCAACATTCCGCCTGCCAAAGGGTTATAAGCATAAAAACGCATATCGTAATGGTTTAACGCCCTGTCCAGTTCCCGTTCGGCATGCCTGCTTAACGGATTGTAAAGTCCTTCATATACTTTGGGCAGCATCCAGCCACGGGATTTACAGATATTCCACACTTCAGCTACCAGCCATGCAGGAAAATTACTCAGTCCCAGTTCCCGGAATTTTCCTTCTTCATACAGTTGCACACAACCTTCCAAGGCAAATTCAACAGGCGTTTCCGGATCAGGAAAATGTAAATACAAAGTATCTACATAGTCAGCATTAAGCCTTTTCAATGACTCGTTCAACTGCGACACTACCGCCTCTCTATCCAATTTTCCGGTGATTCTAGGGTTCGCTTTTGTAGCAATCTTATACGTCGCTCTGTCTACACCTTCCAATGCCATACCCAGCAGACGTTCACATTCTCCTCCATTATAGACATAGGCTGTGTCCAGTTCTGTATAGCCACGATTCAGAAAACTCTGAATCATACATTTTACATCCTCACCAAAAATTTGCTCCCCAAAAGTCATTGTTCCGAGGATCAGTTTTATGCTTTCTTTCACTATTTCCGCTCCTTTCCTGTTATTTTATTTTTAGTTAAAAATGACAATATTGAATTAAAACGATTATTGATATCAATATCTCGACATTTCTTCATAAGCAATTCTGCTATTTCTACAGTGATAATCCCTTGTGAGCATGCTAGCATTTTTGTCTGCATATCATTCCAAGTAAGCGAACCAGCACCCTCGCCTTTTGGTATTAGTATTGTCTTTTCAAAAAATCTGCCATCACGCAACATGACTTTCACCCTCGAACCTCGAACTCCTTTTTCTCTATTCTCCATTGAGCAGTCAGAAACCAACTCTATTTTTTTTATTAATTCATTTATTGTATGGTCTCCATTTTTTAAATTGAGATCTTCTAAAGAAAAGCCACCTTTCTTCAATGCCGTTGCTATTGCATAATGAATCGAAAACTTAGCTTCTTCCTGTGATCTCGGACACTGAATGGTTCCAGCAGACTTAATTGCACTCGGATACACAAAAACTTGGATTCTTTTTATGGCATCACATAAAAGAGAATTTCTCGCACTAATTTGATTTCTGATTTCCAAAGCAGCATCAATACAACTATGTGTATGGCGACAAGTCGGATAAAGTTTCAAATAACTCTCACAGATGGTAAAATCCATGCCTAGGCCATCCAAAAGAACACCTTCATCAACCTGATCTGTAAAAGCATGAAACCAACCTTTCTGACTTTCCAAAGGATCTCTCGAACTCATCACTCCTTTTGCAGCCATCATAGCCGAAATAACACCTGTCCTTGCCGCATTTGCCGGATTTATCGGCTTACAGTTTTGTCCGCTTTCATCTATAATGATTAAGCCACTTGACTGAATTGCAGCTAAAGACACGCTGTTATAAATCCCGGCTTTATCTAATCCCATAACTTTAGCACAAGCTGCCGCACTGGCTATTGCCCCCGCAATTCCTGTAGAATGAAAACCTTTATTATAAAGTCCCGGCTGTACAGCCCCAGCTATTCTATTAAAGAACTCATATCCAACATTTATCGCAACAATAATATCTTTCCAAGTCACATTTTGCTTTTCACTCATTGCCAGAACAGCAGATATAACATGCGTCCCTATATGCCCTGCAGACTTTCGATTACCATCATCCATATCTGCACCATGTGCATAAACCGCATTCATAAAAGCAGCCTTACTTACCGGATACTTCCTTTCTTCAAACAAGATAGATGCCTCTTCAGTGCCTCCCTCTTCTCGTACGATACTCATTGCCACTGAATTGAAATCTCTATTAACCTGATATCCTGCAAGACTTGCAGCATAGTAATCTGCAATAAAAATTTTAGTCTGTTCAATGGTACAATCAGATAAATCTTCATACTTGATTTTCTCTGCGAAATCCACCAATACTTGTGTATAGCTCTTCATAAACTTCTTACACCTTACAAGAATTTGATTTTCTGATGAAGTTTCATGTCTTCTCCATCTATTCCTCTAAGTTGAATTGTATCATATATCGTCTTGATTATATCATTCAACTCTTTCCTGCTTTGAGCCTCTATCTGAAATCTCGCAAATACTTGCTGCAGTGTACCCACCATTTTCACTTCATCACCAACATGGAGCAATTGTAACGATTTAAAAACTTCCGGCATTTTCACCACAGTATCCATTCCATGTATCTCTGCGATAGTTCCTGCCTTTGCCAAAACCGAATAGTTCGCAAGATGTCTACCATTCATTTCCACATTTATCTTCTCAATAGGATTCTCTTCACCACAGTACATCCGTCCTACAAGCGCCGCATTTATCATAAATTCTAAAGGATTCACTCCAAAAACGTGTTCTGTAATAAAATGCGATAGTCCACCTGAAAATCTGATACCCGGATCGTAAGGTCTAATAATGTTCCCATCCACAAATGCCTGTACAAACATTGTCCCGTTATAAAAGTGAAAATTGCCAAGCATTTCAACCATTTTTGAGTGTATGGTCTCCAAATACAATTGAATGTATTGGGATGGATATATAGTACAATTTGAGATTGCACCAACATTCTTCTGTTCCCGGTTGACATACCGGTCATTCACTTCCCAAAGATATACATGACCGCGATCAAATAAATATTTAATAGTAATCTCGGGACAGTCCATATATTTCTCACATAGAAAGCGCTCTGTTCTTGAATATGATTTCGCCTTTTTTATAGCCAAATTTAATTCTTCAATGGTATTACAAACCGAAATTCCTTTTGATCCACAACTATCGGCAGGTTTTAATATGACAGGATAGCCATCGTCAGGTATTCGTCTACTATCATAGTCATCTGTTATTTCATAGGTTTCGACCACTGATATGCCATAATTTACACAGTTTTTCTTGAAATTTTTCTTATCCTGCAACTCTATCCATTGTTCTCGTTTTACGTAGAATTGGAGTCCGAGGGTCTCTGCAACATCAATCACACAAGCTATGATATCTTCATTACCAATGACCAATATACCATCAACCTTTTGCTCTGTCACAATTCTCATCAAACACTCCTTATCAGAGACATCAACAACAAACTGTTCATCTGTAAAAGAGACCATTTCTTCAGAAATCATTTTTCCTGCTGTCAGCAATTTTATTCCATGCTTTTGAGTATAGTTCGCTATATCAGTTACTGACGCACTACCCCCAATATATAGCAGGCATTTTCCTCTTAAACTCATGATTATATTCTTTTTTCTTTATCTTTTTAAATCAAACAACTAAAGCTCATTTATACGACAACGATAATTTGCTTCATAGCATTCTCGCAGCAGGCAATAGCATCATCCACGGTGTCAGCTTGTGTGATCACATAGCCGATACGATCAACGCTACTATCTATTTCTCCCACTACATCTCCCAATGTTTTAACCAATGTTATTTGTTTAACACCATCTATTCTTCCCGCAACATCAACTCCTGAAATACTTTTGATAACCCCTAAAGTTTCTTTTATATATCGTATTGCCGCCCCCTTATTAAACTTCGGCGCAATGTCCGGCTGCTCTCCTAACGCTATTTGTATGGTTGCCTTTACCATATCAATCCCCGTAGAGAGTGGTACCAAATGTGTTGTTATACAATCCCCTCCCATTCTGGCACCAAGTTCAATCATCTTCGGGCCTTTGTCTGTCAGCATAATTTCTACGTGAGCAGGTCCATTATCAATCCCCACAGATTTCACAGCCCTTGCAGCTAAGTCTCTGATAGCCTTTATATCTTCATTTCGCAGCCGGCTCGGCTGGCTGTGGCCCATCTCTACAAAGTGGGGAGCACCAGTCGTCAGTTTATCAGTTACCTGCAAGATATGAACCTCACCATCGATAACCATAACCTCCACACTTACTTCGCTGCCCTGCAGGTATTCCTCAACAATCACGCTGCCTTCCCGTCCATTTGATGAGCTGTATCGGACAGCCCGTTCCAGTTCCTCCCGGTTTTCTATCAGCATTACTCCCCTGCTTCCGGCATTATCTACAGGTTTACTGATACAAGGATAGGTGATTTTTTGAATCACCCCGTCCAATTCTTCCGGCGTCCGGAGTACATAATACCAGGGGCGTTCCACGTTTTCAGACTCAAACGCCTTCATCATCTCTCCTTTATCAGTAGCCTTGATAGCGGTATCATAAGAGATACCTGTCAGCCCGAGCTTTTGTGCCGCGTACGCAACAGCCCTCATCGGCATATCAGTAGCAAGTGTCATGATTCCATCTGCTTTAAACTCTTTGGCAGCTTGGTAGACTCCCTCCTCGTCTATGGTACTTACATTGAAATACTCGTCCGCATAAGAGATACCCGTTGCCTCCGGGTTAAAATCCGCTACCCCCACATACAGCCCCAGTTCCTTAGCTTTCAAAATGGCAGGCAGTTGTAAAACAGACGCTCCAATAATTAATAATCTTTTCATCTATAAATCGTCCTTCTTTATCTTACCGTCAGCCGGCTTTTCATTGGAAACATAAATATTCTCATGCCTGATAACAGCAAGAGCCGTTTTCATCAGAATCTTGAAATCCAGCAGAAACGAAACATGATCCACATAGTATAAATCATATTTAAATTTATCCTGTTGTGAAATAGAGTTCCTGTAATAAGCCTGCGCATACCCTGTAACACCGGGTCTGACATCATACCGCTTCCGTCTTTCCATTTCAACCTCATCAAATGATTTTTGTGCCAAAGTAGGTCTCGGCCCCACGAAACTCATATCTCCAATCAGAACATTCAGCAACTGCGGAACTTCGTCAACAGAGGTTTTCCGCATGAACTTACCAATCTTCGTCACTCTCGGATCATTATTCCCGTTAAATGTGGACCCATCCTGATTCCTGATATCCGGTGAGTTAACATACATGGAGCGGAACTTCAACATTTTAAATGCTCTTCCTCCCATTCCTCTTCTCAGCCCGCTATAGAATATGGGACCGGGGTCAGAAAGATAAATGACAGGTGCCATTACAATAATCAAAAACAGGACAAAGGGCAACACCATCAATGCAAGAATAAAATCGACCCATCGCTTTATATAGTTTCTATACAAAACACGCTTCATCCCTGCAGACATTTTCTCACACATTCTGTCACATAGTCCACATCCTCATCAGACAGGCAAGTATGCAAAGGCAACGTCACCACATTCTTAAACTGCTCATAAGCATTAGGATAATCTTCTATCTTGAACCCGATTTTCTGATAGCCGGTATGCATCGGCAGGGGCTTGTAATGAACATTAGTAGCTACTCCCGTTGCAGCCATTTTATGAATAAACTGATTTCTCCGGTCCTCTCCACACCCATCCAGCCTGATAACATACAAGTGTCCTGAAGATAGATAATCGGTTGTATAATGCGTCACTAAAGAAAGAGGAAGGTCTGCAAAAGCTGCATCATAGCGGCGTATTATCTCTTTTCGCCGGGATAGAATCTTATCATATCTCCCTATTTGTCCTAAACCGATTCCGGCACAAATATCCGTCATATTGCATTTATACCACGGGCCGATAATATCATACTCCCACGCCCCCAGCTTTGTCTTTGCCAATGCGTCCTTACTTTGTCCGTGAAGGCTTAACAACATATACCGGTGATACAATTCATCATTGTCAATGCCCTCGATATCTCTCCATACAACAGCTCCTCCTTCGGCAGTCGTAAGATTCTTGACCGCATGAAAGGAGAAATTAGTAAAATCCGCCACCGAACCTATCGAACGATTCTTATAAAAAGCTCCAAAAGAATGAGCGCCGTCAGCCATGATGATCACCCGTCCTATAGCTTTCTGAATGATATTGTCGCCCGGTTGGAACAAACTTCTTTTCCGCTCCACCATATCAAAAATCCTATCATAGTCACAAGGGATTCCAAATAGGTCCACAGGGATGATCACTTTTGTTCTTTCTGTAATGGCGGCTTCCAGTTTCTCATAATCCATTGTGAATTTTCCCGGTTCACAGTCAATCATAACAAGAGTTGCCCCGACGTGCTCTACAACGCTGGCAGAAGCCGTGTACGTATAAGCAGGAATAATCACTTCATCTCCTGCCCCTACGCCTAATATCCGTAAAGTCATCTCAGCACATGCCGTATTCGAATTCAGACAAACCGCCTTCGACACCCGGCAGCGTTCCGCTACAAGCCTCTCCAGTTCTTTAGTTTTAGGTCCGGTGGTAATCCAGCCGGATCTCAGCGCGTCAACCACTTCATTTATTTCTGCCTCTGTAATATCAGGAGGACTAAACTGAATATTCTTCATGTTATTTCTTTTTTTTATTCTCAGCTTCGAAACCATATCCATAACCATATCCGTAACCGTACCTATAGCCATATTTCTTTCCATAGCCATAACCGTACTTTTTGCCATAACCATAGCCATAAGTATTTTTGCGTTTGTTCAGATCAATACCGTTGACCACTACCGCCAGCTTATTGAACTTCTTCTCATCACGCAACACATTGACATAACAGAAACCGGCTTTCGGAGTCACGTCTACCCGGCAGACATACACACACATATCCGCCACTCTGCTTATGATTGCCGTATCAGTCACCATACCGATCGGAGCAGTATCCAACAGTATATAATCATAACGTGTTTTCAACAAATCCATCGCTTTCTCCAAGGCATTACGGGCTACCAGTTCCGTTGGATTCGGAGGAATCGACCCACCCGGCAAGATGTCCAGATTCGGGCTGATACCGGAATCTCGTATCAAATCAAAAATGTTCACATGATCCGGATCTACCAGATAATTGGAAATACCCTCCGATTTCTTAGACAGATCGAACACTTTATTCAAACCCGGTTTACGGATATCCATACCGACTACAATCACCTTTTTCCCCAGATATGCCAGACTGACCGCAAGATTACCCGTCACAAACGACTTACCTTCTCCGGAAAGAGTAGAAGAAAACAAGATTACTTTCTCATTTTTATCCAGCATAAAAAGCAGATTGGTACGCAATCCCCGAAAGGTCTCCTCCATCATATCATTTTTGTTCTCTCGAACTACAATCGTTCCTTTATCAGCGTGCATGTCACTCAACGGCAACTCCGCTAAAACAGGAACATTCGTAAGCGACTCCACATCATCCCTGTTTTCGATCTTGTACTTCAACAACTCCACCACGAAGATGATACCGACAGGAATCAGCATGCCCACCGCCAGAGCAACCAGCAGATAAATTGCTTTTCTCGGAGCCACCGGTTCTTTACCGGCCAAAGGTTCCTCAATGATGCGCCCATTGTTTGCCGTAGAGGCTAAAGTGATGGCGTTCTCTTCCCGTTTCTGCAACAACATGATATACAAGGTAGCCTTGATCTCTTGCTGGCGGGAGATGGTCATGAACTCTTTCTCCTGTTTAGGGACATTGCTGATTCGGTTCTCAAATTTGCTTGCCTGCCGTTCGATGTCCGCCTGCGCTATTTGTAAGCCACGCAAAACACTGCTCACTGTTGTCTGGACATTGCGCCGCATCGCGTCAATACCTGTTTTCAGGTTAATAACCGCCGGATTATTTTCCGATGAGGTACGCAACAACCTTTTTCGTTCGATGATCATTGCATTGTATTGCTCGATCACCCGGGTCAGGTTCTGGTCCTGCAAGCCTACATTCGAGGGAATCACTTCATCCTGATTCGCAGGATCATTGATATATGTATGCAGAAACTGTATCAATCGAATCTGTGTAGCGCTCTCTGTGCTCTGTTGCTCATATTTAGAACTTTCCTGCAATGCCTGATGAGCGTCACTTTTCAGGTCCGTCAGGCCGGACCGCTGTTTGAAGTCAGCCAGTTCGCTTTCCGCACTCCCCAGTTCGTTATTGATAATACCGATCCGCTCCTCAATGAATTCGGCTGTTTTCTGAGCTACCTCATTCTTCTCGTCGTTCGCATCCTGATTGTAGATGGCTACCAGACAATTAATGAAGTCCACCCCTCTCTCTTTCACTGTATTCTTAACGCTTATCTTGGCAATCGTTGTTGTCTGCGAAGATGCAGTAACATTCAAATCCTTCATATAAGTCTCAGTGGTCTCCGTAGGCGTGTTAATGGTCGCAACCAAGCTGACTTCATCCCCCTTCACAAACAAGGAATCGCCCTGCGTAAAACTGATCACTCCCACCGGAGTTGGAAACACTGCCGGCAGTTTGTCAAAAGATTTCTCCATCTCTTGCTTCTCTTCATGAAACACGTACTCGACTTTGGCAGATAGTTTGCCGGCTTTCGTATAAGTGACGTGCAGCTTTGCCGGTTCTTCCAATTTATCAGCTTCCTCCGGAGTCATGTATATCCTTACGGGGCTATTCTTATAGAGCGGAACGGCATAGCCGAATGAACGTTTCTCCGATGTCCGGATATACAGTCCTAAATCATTCACGACCTTTTTTATCAACGAACGGGATTTTAATATCTCTACTTCATTGTTGAAATTATTAGTCATAGAAAACATGCCCAGGTCTTGAATAGCCGCCAGCGGATTATTCACCGAGCCACCACGTTTGTCCTCTTCTTTAATCAGGACTGAACTGGTGATTTTATACGTTGGTGCCTGATAGCGTAAAAACAAATAAGTCATTACGCAACATATTAGTACACTGGCGACAAACCAACGCCAATAAAAAAAGTATTTGAATACAAGTGCAATCAAATCAATTTCCTGTCCTTCTTCGTAGTCTTCACCAGAAGTATTTCTTTTGTCTGTCATTTGTTCTGTTATCATTATTATTTAAGGATGGTCACTAATAAACTCGCAATAGAAACAAGAATAGAGGTAGCACTAACCCACAGGGTCGTACTGTTGCCTATATCAGAGTTCTTTGCTTTTGTCTTGTTTGGAGTTACGTATATAATATCGTTCTGCTTTAAGTTATAATAAGGAGAAGTTACGATGCCCGCATCGTTCAAATTCAAGTTTATGATGCTGCGTTTTCCGTCGATATCCTCACGTATCAGCTTCACACCGTCGCGCACACCATAGATTGTCATGTCACCCGCCATCGCCAGAGCTTCCAGCACGTTGACCTTCTCGTTACTGATGGTAAAACTGCCCGGACGGGCAACCTCGCCCAATACAGATATCTTATAGTTCGCCATGCGCACCGTCACTATCGGGTCTTCCTTCAGGTAAGGTTTCAATTTACTCAGAATAAGCTCTTCCGCCTCGTCTTTGGTCAGCCCTCCCACTTTCAAGGTACCGAGTACCGGGAAATCAATCTCACCGTTATTATTCACCAAATATTGCTGCAATGACGGCTGAGTAGTCGTATTGATATTGGTCAGTGCCGCATTCAAGGGCGTTTGCACTGTCAGATTGAACGGGGTAGCAGCCTGAGGATCTGTCGTATTGACCGTAATACTCAATAAGTCCTTCGGCATAATTTTTGCATCATACAAAGGAAAAGCCTCACTGACATTATTCACAGCTTCCGGGTTCTGGAAGTAAGGAACATTTTTGTAAGAGGTACAGCCGGCCACCAGTAAGGCTAATACCGGCAACAATAGATTTCTTTTAAACTTCATATATATTTCTTGATTTTCAAATTTCTGATACTACCAATTTTTCATTATCCAATTTCTCAAAATGTGAGTTCCGGCTCTTAAACTCCGGAACGAATGCTTTCATTTCTCTCACCATCGGAATAATTTGTACACGAAGCGACATTTCCGTCAATGTTTTAATATGCTCGACAACATCCTTATAGTCGTACTCGCGCACTGATGCCACGCGGATTTTCTCATGTGAGGTTTCCTTTGTATTTTCCTTGTAACTCAGGAGTTCCTCATACAACTTCTCGCCCGGGCGAAGACCGGTATACTTAATCCCGATATCTCTGCCGACCCGCAGGCCGGACAATTCGATCATACGTTTGGCCAAATCGGCAATCTTCACGGGCTCTCCCATATCGAAGACGAAAATCTCGCCACCCTGCCCGATTGTGCCTGCCTCCAATACCAGCCAGCAAGCTTCCGGAATTGTCATAAAATAGCGAATGATATCCTTATGAGTCACCGTTACGGGACCTCCGTTGGCTATCTGTTCACGAAAGCGTGGAATCACCGATCCATTGCTTCCCAATACGTTGCCAAAGCGGGTGGTAATGAATTTCGTTTTGCCTTTGACCTCTCCCTTATCAATCGCTATATCCAGACTTTGCACGTAAATCTCCGCCAAGCGTTTGCTGCATCCCATAATGTTTGTAGGGTTGACCGCCTTGTCCGTACTGATCATTACAAATTTCTCGACTCCATAGCTCACTGCCGCATCTGCTATCACACGCGTGCCGAATACGTTTGTGCGTACCGCCTCACAAGGGTTCTCCTCCATCAGAGGAACATGTTTGTAGGCTGCTGCATGGAACACCATTTGTGGATGCCAGTTACGGAACACATAATCCACGCGGTCCGCATTGCGGACATCACCTATGACCGGGACAAAATTCAAATCACCGAACTTTCTCTCCAGTTCCAGACGCAGATTATGCATCGGTGTCTCGGCAGAATCAAAGCAAATCAACTGTCGGATCGGAAAATGCGCTAACTGCCGGCAGATTTCACTACCGATACTTCCGGCTGCTCCCGTTACGAGAATCGTCTTTCCTGCCAGCAGATTCCCGATCTTATCCAGATTGATCCGGATTTCCTCCCGTCCCAGCAAGTCTTCGATACGAATCTCACGTATAGAGTGTTTCACTTCACCTCCGTGTACCTCCTCCATATCCGGCACGACCAGCGTCTTCAACGATCCCTGTTCGCAATAACGGATCAGGCGGTCACTCTCACGTTTCGCAGCCTTGAGATTCGGAAATAGTATACCATCCAGATTATTCCTCGGAATCAGACGCAGCAGATCGTCCATTTCAGCTATCTGATAAACCGGTAACTCAGCTATCCGAAGATATCTCTTCGAATCACCGAAGGTCAGAAAGCCGACGATACTGTAGTTTTGCATAAACACATGCCGGTTAGGAGAAGTAGCGATCATCACACTTTCCTCAGCTGTTCCGAAAACGAGAACACGCTTCCGCTTTTTACCCAACTGAGACAACACACTGTTATAGACATTAATAACGAAAACACGCAAAGCCACCAGCATAACGAATGTCAACGTACAATCTACGATTCCACCTACCCAATAAACCGGAGTACTGAAGCCCGCCTGCATAGCAACAAGCATCAGACACATCAGGACAGGCTTGAATATGGCAACACCACCGATTCGCCAGAGTCCGCGCAACGTAGAATGGCGGATCACGCCATGATAAACCTTAAAGACCATGAATGAAAGAACGCTGGCTACCAACGAGCTACATCCCACCTTCAAAATATCCATGCCGCCCACATGTACGTGCAGAATAGAGAACAAGCCCAACACTCCTATTAAGGATACGCACAAGGATACCAGAATATCCAGACAGAATATGATCCAACGGTTAATATACCTCAAATTGACCAGGCGGCAAAAAGCCAGACGCCAGCGATAATAACGTAAATTCATCTTCTTTTTTTATAAGCACTCACTGCACAGCCATAATACCCCAAAGGCATTATAACGCGCATAAAGTCATTTTCTTGATTAATAATTTATTTTTTCAAGGCTGAAGAATTTCGCCTATGAAATTGATTTGAATAGTACAAGTATTGCTAAAGGTCAGGCAAATGTCCGGATAGCATCTTTGTAAATCGAGAGTAGTTGTTCTCTTGAGCGTGAAGGGGACAGAGTTTTCATAATTATTCGGACACGGGCCAAAACGTCACGTTTCTTTTCGTCATCTTCCGGATTGGCATACATAGAAACGCTGTATCCATGTAAAATAGCCAGACATAAATCTGCCTCCTGCTCTGCCGTTGCACCCCGACAGGGGTACAATTCATTGATCAGTTCATGAATCTCCTTGTTTAACCGCGAAAAATCATCAGTATATATATACCCTTTATTTTCCCCCGAATACAGCAGGATACCTGCTATGTCTTGAAGTTTATCTATCTTTTCCTGTAATAACGAAGCTCCCATTGTCTGTCAGTTTTTCTCACCAAGTCGTTCAACATAGCCAATAGGCATATCCACACAAGCACATCCCAGCATATTGAGGCGGACAGCCACTTTACTTTTGCCGTCCAGTGTTATCAGTTCGCCGACAAGTCCGGTCAAAGGCCCTTTGACCACCCTGATCCTCTCACCACGGGTCAGAGGAGAACTATTCATACAAATGGCTTCATCCGAATAATCGAGCATAAAACGGAAACGGGCCATCTGTTCGTCAGGAATCACAGCAGGCTTTCCCTCGCCACGCAACACCATATAACGGCTTACGGTAGAAAGAGTCAAAGCTGCCATCCTCTCCTTCGGATCAGCATAAATAAACACCATCATCGGAAGTAAAACAGCCTCTACTAATTTGCGGCGGTCACTCCATTGATGAATTTCCTGTTGAACAGGTACAAAAGTCTCAATTCCCATTTTTCCCAATAGTTCGGCCACTTTTTTCTCGTGATGTATGCGGACATGAGCCACATACCAGCGTTTTGAGCACGCTACGCCCTCCCCTGTCCCATATTTGGCTCCGGAGATGGCTGATTTCTCTTTTGTTAGAATCATGTTTTTTTACCCCATGTGAATCTGTTACTTCATAGGTAACAGAAAAGCACATATCAAATCTAAGAGGAATGGGGGAAATGAAAAACACCGACAATTGTAGTGTTAATGGGAGTCGTAGCCTTAGAGAAGGATGATTTCCTTTAGAAAATCGGGCACACAAATTCCGAACATGAAAATAGGACATTTTCATGTTCAGGAACATTTTTGCTTCAATTTGCAGCCAAAACGAAAAAAAGTAGCATTTTATTTGTTTCCTATGTGTGTTTTTGTCTATCTTTGCGCCAAATTAAAATCCGTTACCTATGAAGTAACATACACACTTTAATACTGATTACTAATATTTTGCATTTCCCACGTATTTTGCACTTCCGTTCTTCACGTAAGATATATTCATTTTATTCACTTCAGTGCGGTCTTTCAGGTCGAAACCTTTCAGGTAGATTTGCGTAGTCTTGATTGACTTATGTCCCAATGATTCACTAATCATTTCGATAGGAACACCCCGATATTTTGCTGTAGTAGCCCAAGAATGGCGCAATGTATAAGAAGTCACGGGAGAAGTTAGATGCAATGCCCTGGCAAGTCCTTTCAGCCGGTTATTAAACCGACGGAGAGCAGACTGATATTCACGATAGGCACTTTCATCCGTACGCTTCTTATCGCCATGAAGAATGTTAAACAGATAATCGGGGCAGTCCGGACGGGAAGGCCGGCAGTTGCGAAGCCGGTTAATCATGTCCTTAGCCGTATCCAATATCTCTACACTCATCGGCGTTTTGGTCTTGATACGATTATAGCGGAGAATATTGTGTTCCAAAGACGATTTCTCCAGATGGGCGAGATCGGCAAAAGACATTCCGCAGAACTGAAACATGAGAGCAGCGATGGCTTGGGTATGGCGCAACTGTTCCGATTGCGGATCTTCATAAAGAAAGCGCCGAAGCTCACCCACAGGCAACGCCTTCTTATGGCGGATATCAATACCCGTATAGACTTCATGAAACAAACGGTGGACATATGGAGCACTGCCTGACTCCACACCACGGTTGTAGATACTCCGCAGCATACGCATATACGTGGAAACAGTATTCGGTTTCAGCCCGAAACTATAAAGATACTGTTCGTAGCAACGTAAACGCTCACGGGTGACCTGTCTGAACGACACACTTCTGGTACCACAAAACTTGGTAAAAGAAAAAAGGGCGTTCTTATAAACATGGGCTGTAGAATAACGCCCCTCCTTTCGTAAACGACCGATGTACAATTCCGCACAACGGCTAAATCCATTTTTATTCATCTTATATATCACTAGTAATTTTATACAAGTATAAGACGAAAAAAACGATTTAACAACCAATTGCTTTAACTATCGCAAAAATAACTTAAAGTCAAGACAAACAGCAGCCATATACAAAATCCGACAAGCACAAGAATGAATAAAAAAAAATTCCTGCCGGCAGAACGATGCAATTTTCATTCCATCGCTTGCCGGCAGAAACCCGCATCAGCTATTCATTATCATTCATGTATCAGCACCATTTCCCCTTCTCCTACCACTTCATTCGTGTGCCGGTTCACTTTCATAAGGCAGATATTATAATTATTTCTTATTGCCTCTTCTATGATATTGATTACCGCCTCCTGCCTCACTTTTATCTGCTTGTTTTCAAGCAGAAGGGCCAGAAAAAGCGCATAGCTTCCTACCTTTTTATCTCTTCCGTGCACCATCGCGTTCACCAGGTTCAATCCACAATGCATTTCAAAGGCTGCATTACGATCTGTTATACGCTTCTCGTTTTCTCTCAATAAGATCCGGCAAATTTCTCCCAATTTCATCAGCAGAATAGCTTTACTATCTTTCAAATCTTCTTCTATATCACACATATTCTATTTTTATTAATGATTTTATTTTAATTCTGTTCTCGTTTTCGGAAACAAAGGATATTTTTTTCAATCTAATTTTGCCGTCGCAAGACCGGAAAAGCCGGTCTTATTCTCACAAATTAAAGATTACAGAAAAATGAATGCTCTAGAATTTAACAACGAGACCAGCTTATTCAAGAAGGGGATGCAGGACAAGTCGCCCGTACCCTCTACCTTAGAAGAGGTCTACCATCTAATCATCGGCGGTTTTCTCCATGATTCTACGGAAAAGTTTCGTTATTTCGAGTCTACCGGTCTGAAAGAAGACGCCAAAAAAGAGAAAAAGAACGCCATGTGCTTTACTCCCAGTGCCTTCTGTCAGGGCGGACATGGTAAAAAGAACGCAGTCAGATTTACCGGACGGTGCATGGTCGACGTTGACGACCAGCCTAAAGACAAGATACTTTCCGCAATGGAACTACTGAAGAACGATCCATACGTGCAGTTATCTTACATCACTCTTTCCGGTTGCGGCATCCGCATTATTTATCAGACGGATATTACCGATGCTGCCCAGCATCCGTACGCGTATGCACAAGGAAACAGATACTATGCCTCTCTTCTCCACTTCAAAGCCGACGAAACGTGCAAAGACCTCACCCGATGCAGCGCCATGTGCGAAGACCCGAATGCTTATTTTAATCCCGACGCAGAAATTATGCATATCGAAATCCCTTCTGAAGAAAAAATGGCAAAGGCAAAAAAGGCAGTCGGTCGCCCTCGTAAAAAGCACTCTGCTGAAGCCCAACTGGCTGAAAGCGCTGTTCTGAACACGCTTATTCAGCAAAACAAAGAATATACAGAAGGCCGATATAACGAATATGTATCTTCCGCCCTTTATCTGATGAATGATTTTGGCGTTCCCGAAGATGATGCCCGCCAATGGGCCATCAACCGGTTCAACGATTATAACCCTTCGGATGTCAGTTCCATCTGCCGCTCGGCATACCTGCACACAGATGAACACGGAAGCCGTGCACTTCCACACTCCACTCACTCTTCCGATAAAACAGGAGCCGACTCCTATTATGCTTCGGTAGATGAACTGGAAGCCTTCATCGACACTCAGGCGAAAATTCGTATCAACGAGATCAATCACCGGCGTGAAATCTGCATGAAAGGGAAAAAAGACTTCCGGTTTCTGACAGATAGTGACGAAAATACCCTTTGGCTGCGCGCCAAGAAAGCAGGATTGCATACCTCGAACAAGATTTTCACCTGTATCCTGAATTCTGAATACATTGCCAACTACCATCCGTTTCTAATTTATGCAGAAAAATTAGCTCCCTGGGATGGCACCACCGATTATATCTCTCAGGTAGCCGATCTCGTTGAGACCCATCATCCCGAGTACTTTCGGACCATCTTCAAAAAGTGGTTTGTCGCCCTGGTCGCTTCCCTTCTCAACCCCGACATCGTCAATCATGAGATTCTGGTGTTTATAGGAAAAGAAGGAATCTATAAGACGACTTTCTTCAACAAGTTACTTCCACCCTGCCTGCATCATTATTTCACAGCGAAAATCCAGACCGGTTCTTTCAAAAAGGACGACCTGACGGAAATATCCGAGTGTATGCTGATCTGCATAGAAGAAGTAGACAACATGAATTCTGACCGGATGAACCAGATCAAGGCAAGTGTCAGCCTGCCGGATGTGAATCTCCGCGTTCCATACGCTCACAACCGTGAGTTCAGACCGCACAACAGCTCTTTTTGTGCTACGGGAAACAATCTGTATTACCTTTCTGAGGGAGATAACCGCAGATGGCTCTCTGAACATGTAATCAACATTAATGGCGAACGCTTGAATTCACTTCCCTATGAAGGGATGTATGCCCAGGCCATAGCGCTCTATCATTCCGGATTCCGGTATTGGTTCAACAGCGAAGAAACAAAACTCGTCATTGCCCAAAATGAATTATTTAAAGAGCCGAATATCGAAAAGGAACTGATCCTGCATCATTACCGCATTCCACGTCCCGGCGAATCAAGCAAATTACTGTCAGTGACTGCCATCATGATCCACATCGGACTGGGAGTTAAAATTCCACTATCCAACGTAAAAATACGGCAAGCATTGGATAAACTCGGATTCCAGCATAAAAGAAACAGTCAGCTGCGCGGTTATCTGGTAGTTGAGCTCACCAGAGAGGAGATCGCTGACAGAGAGCGATTTAGAGAAAAAGATTTCGAAAACGACAACCTTAAAATCCCATTCTGATCATATATAAAATGACACTAATGACGCTTTTTTAGCTGTTTCTTTCTATATAAAGGGAAAATAAATAATTAGTGAGAAATAAATAAAAAACGCCTATTATTTATTTTCCCATATATATAGTATATACCTCTGAAATTCCGTCATTAGCGTCACTAATGGGTATGAGATGTGGCTCATAAACGTAAATCATTGAAAAAACAGACCGGTTGTTTGAGTGGAATCGAGCGGTTGTTCAAGTTCAACAGAGCGGTTGTTTGAGTTTAACAGAACAGTCGATTGAATTCACCAGAGCAGTCGATTGAGCTCAATAGAGCGGTCGTCTGCGGTTAATCAAGCAGTCGTCAGAGGCTAATCGGACTAACTTCTGTATCCATCCGGATCTCCCATGAACTGTACGATCAGTCTCACTTCTCTGGCACTGAACATCTTTGATTTCGGATGAAAGTCTCCTTCCGTCAATTTCTCCATCAGCGGGGTACATTTACGTATCCACCGACGCAGCTTCGCTACGGACACCGGATCACTTAATTTGGGGAAATACATCTTTGCCAGTTCTATTTTATCATAGCATCTCACGCTAAATCTTACTTCTTCCATTTTTATCTGAATTTTATGTTTCTATCAAGACATAAAGGTACATATTTTTTCACAATATAGCAAGCATTCAATCAAATATAATAACCATCGTTCAGTGTCGTTCACTCACGTTCATCCGGCTTTTCGGATGTGGTATCTTTGCAGAGTAATCAATAACAAATTATATTATGGCACAAAAGTACATCGTAGTCGAACGTAAGAATCCATTGAAGCCACTAGAGGCTGCTAAGTTTTATGCAATGGCTCGCAGCAACCGTAAAGTGGATACGGATGAAATTATCAATCGTATTTCCGAACGTTCTTCTTATTCGATCGGTGAGTTGAAAGGTGTGATCACCGAGTTTTTGCTGGAAACAAAGAACCAGCTGGCGTTAGGTAATATTGTCCATTTGGGTGATATGGGAAACTTCCGGGTGACGATCTCTACCGGCAATGCTACCTTGACAGCCAAAGAGTTCAAGGCTGCCAGTTGCATCAAGACCTCCCATGTGCGCTTCCGTCCCGGAACGATGCTTATAGACATGTGTAAGGCGATGAAGTATACGTTGTTCAAGGCTGACAAAGGAGAAGAAGACATCAACCCGAATCCGGACCCGGACAATAAGCCCGGCGGAGACGGTGGTGACGAAGCTCCGGACCCGACAGTATAAAAGACGTAGTAAACAAAACAGTATTCAATCTTTTAAATTAAAACAATCATGAAAAAATCAATCTGGAAACAAATTCTTCAAATCTTTATCACAGTAGCTACTTCTATCGTGTCAGCACTAGGTGTGACCTCTTGTGTAGCTCATATCTAAACCCTGTAGCTATGAAAGAACTAAAAGAGCTTTCCCTGAAGGAAGAATATATAGCACGAAGCATTCAATACATCGTTGTACATTGCAGTGCTACCCGCGTCAACATTCCTTTCACGGAAAAGCAGTTGCTCGAATGTCACTTACAACGTGGATTCAGAAGTGTCGGTTACCATTTTTATGTAACCAAAGACGGAATTTCACACCACACTCGCCCTATGGCACAAATCGGTGCTCATGCGCTAGGTTTTAATTTGCATAGTCTTGCTATTTGCTATGAAGGTGGTCTGGATAAACAAGGAAAGCCAGCTGATACACGGACGCCTTTACAGAAAGAAACGCTTCGGCGGGTACTGGGTGAATTGAAACAACTCTATCCCGAGGCCAAGATTGTGGGGCATTATCAGTTGAGTGCGAATATTCATAAGGCATGTCCTTGTTTTGATGCAAGGAAGGAATATGAGGATTTGTAGAAGTCTCTAACAGGTATAAAAAATAAAGGTGGTTGAAAGCCACCTTTATTTTTTACATTTATAGAAACAAATAATCATACTTATTCTCTTTTATATCATCTATGATCCTTGTCGTGCAAAGTTTCAATTCTGGTAAATACTTTTTTATGATAACAAATATTTGTTCCGGATCAACAATACTGATTTAGATATAGATCGCATCTTTTAAAATGTTTTTTTTGAAAGAATCACGTAAGGAATCTCTAAAGTTAACAATATCAATCTTAAAATGAATATGTTGCTCCAATTCTTCTTTTATCTTTTCCAAGACAAAGTAATCAGATTCCTGTAAAGTAACAAATACGTCCAAGTCACTAGCTTCGTCCTGCTGGCTACGCGCAAATGATCCGAATATCCCAAGGGATGTTATTCCGTACTTATGTGCGGATTCAGCCTTGAATCTCTTCAAAATCTTAATTATTTCTCCAGTAGTCAACATAGCAAATGCTCTTTAGTTTACTACAAAGGAACTAATTTTCCTTCAAAAGTCAAAGAAATCAACCTAAAAAAATAATCATACTTATTTTATTATACTATCGCCCTATACAAAAATAATGAAAACCCATTTTTTCCATTTCCTGAGCATCATAGATATTACGTCCATCAATGATCAATGCATGATTCATTGATTTCTTCAACACTCCCCAGCTAGGCAGACGGAATTGTTTCCATTCGGTCAATAATAACAAGGCATCTGCATTAAGAACCGCGTCATACATATCAGAAGCATATTCCACCTGCTCCCCTATCCTGCGACGGCATTCTTCCATAGCAATCGGATCATACACCTTCACTTTACAACCGGCTTTCAATAGCAGCTCGATAGTAACCAATGCAGTGGCTTCCCTCATATCGTCCGTCTCCGGCTTAAAGGCAAGCCCCCAGAGAGCAATCGTTTTTCCTTCCAAAGAACCGCTATAGTAGTTATTCAACTTTTTAAAAAGTACCGCCTTTTGATTCTCATTCACTTCTTCCACAGCCTGCAATACCCTCATAGAATAGCCATTCTTTTCCGCTGTTTTTATCAGAGCTTTTACATCCTTGGGAAAACAGGAACCGCCATAACCGCATCCGGGATAGAGAAACTTATTTCCGATGCGACTATCCGCACCGATACCCTTACGCACCATATTCACATCCGCACCCACCAATTCACATAGATTAGCTATATCATTCATAAAACTGATACGAGTGGCGAGCATTGAATTTGCAGCATACTTTATCATCTCCGCACTGGGAACATCGGTAAAGATCAGACGATAATTATTCATCATAAAAGGTTTATACAAACGTTCCATTATGGAACGCGCCTTTTCGGATTCCACTCCCACCACTACGCGATCCGGACTCATGAAATCTTTAATAGCCGCTCCCTCTTTTAAGAATTCAGGATTGGAAGCCACATCAAATTCGATATTCACCTTCCGTTTATCCAGTTGCTCTTGGATGGTTGCTCTCACCTTTTCAGCCGTACCTACAGGAACAGTACTCTTAGTCACAACGAGCACATATTTCTTCATATTCTCACCAATGGTTCGCGCCACCTGAAGTACATATTTCAAATCGGCACTACCATCTTCATCGGGTGGTGTGCCTACAGCACTGAACACCACTTCGACATCATCCAATACAGATACCAGATCGGTAGTAAAACGCAAGCGTCCTTCTCTATAATTACGAAGAACCATTTCCTCTAATCCGAGCTCATAAATAGGGATATTACCATTTTGAAGAGACATTATCTTAGCTTCATTCACATCCACGCAAGTCACATTGATTCCCATCTCGGCAAAACAAGCTCCCGAAACCAAACCGACATACCCGGTTCCAACAATTGCTATATTCATAATTATTTTAATGGATTATTATCTGATTGATACCATGCTATAAATTCACTGATACCCCGGTGCAATGAAACCGAAGGCCGATATCCTATCTCAGCTTCCAACCTTGAGGTATCTGCATAAGTCTGATAAACATCTCCCGGTTGCATGGGCAGAAACTCCTTTCTGGCTTTTTTGCCCAGCGCCAACTCGATTTCACTGATAAAGTCCATCAATTTCATGGGATGTCCGCAACCTATATTGTACACTTTAAATGGTACATGGTTGATGCAATCCTCTGTTACCAGGTCTTTATCCAGTACTTTGATGGTTCCTTCTACTATGTCGTCGATATAAGTAAAATCCCGACGCATATCCCCATTATTAAATACTTTGATCGGCTCCCCTTTTGATATGGCTTTGGCAAAAAGCATAGGGGCCATATCCGGTCGTCCCCAAGGACCGTATACCGTGAAATAACGTAGTCCTACTGTAGAAAAGCCATACAGCTTGCTATAAGCATGAGCCATCAACTCGTTCGTTTTTTTGCTCGCTGCATATAAACTAACCGGCATATCTGCTTTATCTTCTTCTGCATACGGGGTCTTTTCATTCAGACCATATACGGAACTGGAGGAAGCGAAAACTAAATGTTTCACCCCATGATGCCGGCAACACTCCAGGATATTAAAGAAACCTATCAGATTACTTTCCACATAAGATTCCGGATGAGTGATAGAATAACGTACTCCGGCCTGGGCTGCCAGATTCACAACCTTATCAAACCGCTCCGCTTTAAAAAGCTTACTCATTGTATCCTCTTTGGAAATGTCCATCCGGAGAAAACGGTAATTAGAAAACCGGCCACTTTGAATGACTTCTCCATAAGGCATATCAGCCCCATATGCCGAAACAATTCCACATTGAGCTAAACGCCCCAGCTTCAGGCGAATGTCATAGTAATCGTTAATGCAGTCTATTCCCACCACCTCATCACCACGTGTGGCGAGAAAGGATGCAAGTTTTGAACCGATGAAGCCTGCGGCACCGGTAATCAGTATTTTCATAAAAATGGATGTTTAGAAAATTCTTTTAAAAGAATCTATTTATTTAGAAGAATCTTACGAAATTTACTATCATAAATCCATTTCACTGCGGAAACGGGTAAAAGACGAAAACAAAGACGTGATATGGGATATATATATTTCCATGTAAGCAGCCCATAGAGACGATAAATACCAGAGATGTATATATTGAACTCATTAAAGGCCTTCTCCCGACTCCTACGTTTGAAGACATCGTTCTCCCTGCGGAAATAGATAGTCACATCATCGATATTGGCTATTTGGAACCCTGCACATAATGCATCAAACCATAAAGCTATGTCTTGACTTGTCCTATATTTCTCATTATAACGTAGTCCGGAAGTAAACAGGGAACGTCTGATCATTACCGTAGGATGTGCCAACGGGGACGCTTTATAAATATACTTTAGCACCTCTGCATCATTATGAGGATAATGACGTACGTTCAAACAAATATTGTCTGCATTAAACTCTTGAAGGGAACCTCCGACAACAGATACCTCCGGATGATCGTTAAGGAAAGAAACTTGTTTTTCAAACCGTTGCGGATGAGAAATATCATCGCTATCCATCCGTGCTATATATTTTCCCGTAGCATAAGTCAGACCTATGTTGAGTGATTTTGTTAAGCCCAGATTCTCTTTATTGCAATGGATTATTAGTTTGTCTTTTAATATATTCTGCCATTTTGAAATAACAGCTAAAAGTTCATTTCCTAATTTGCCATCCTGAATTAATATAATCTCATTGGGCTTTAACGTTTGGTCGGTCCAGATACTTTGCAAAGCTCTGTCAAGATATTGAGGTGCTTCTGATTGATAGACAGACATTAAGACTGATATTGTTTTCATAGACTATATTTCCGGAAGACTCAATAATTTACCTATCTTTTCATCCCATTCCATTGGCTCAAAAGGAGTAAATCCTGCCCCATCAAAAAAAGTAATCTCACCAAAGTAAACATTTCCTTGTACCTCGTAAAAATCAACACGCATTTGTATACTATCTTTTGCTATTTTTTGGGCTAAAAATAGCATTTCATCTAATTTTTCAGGACGTTGTATTTTATATGGAGAGTTAACTCCTCCCCACATAAACGGCAAATGATTAAAATCCAAATCATAATAATCAAAATATGCACAAATGGCCCTATTACTAACAACTAATAGAAATTGCGGAATGCCACCAAAACAATAAATTTTATAGTCTATTAATCCAGTTCCACTATTATCATCCATATATTTTTCGGCAATAATTCTTGGCTGTACATTTTTATAAGGATATTCCCTTCCTCTCATATAAAAATTCGTTTTTAGACTTTTCTTCATTTTCTTTCTCACTGCAGCAATATTTAAGGTCTGTTTATTTTTACATATAACTAAGCCACCAGAATCATGCGTACATTTTAAAACAAATTGGATTGGAAGTAATTCAAAATCAATATCTTCAACAGTATTATATACCCCTAAAGTTGGTATAAGATATTTGTCTCCGATACACTGCGATATATACTCTTTAACTGTAGCTTTATCTACTAAATCAGTATAAGTTTCATCTTTACAATGCAACTTCAACCATTGCATTTTTTCATTAAAACTAACAGGAGGGTTTAGATTTAGCTTCTTCTTAGTCTCTAAATAGTAAACAATACGTAAATACATTTCATCATCCTTAATTAAAGGAGAAATCGCTTTAACAAATTGCGCAATGACTCTATTGGGTTTCAATAAACCTTCTCTAAATCTGTTCATTCTTGATTTCTTATAATATTATTTATCAGTTTTAACCATCTATCAGTTATATTACCGCTTTCGAAAAGTTGGGCTTTATCCTTATTCCTTTTTGAAATAATTATCATTTTTTCTTTATCTTCCAATAAGTCATTTAATGCATTTGCCATACTAACACTATCTCCAATTTCAACAACACGTCCATTTATCCCATCTATAACTAATTCCTCTACTCCTGATACATCAGTAGTCACTATAGGAATACCAAGACATAATGCCTCAATTAAAGCATTACTCATTCCTTCACAATCACTAGACAAACAAAATATTCTGGATTTCCGTACTTCATCAATAACATGTTCACTTCTTCCAGGCAACAAGACCTTTTCTTCCAATGATAAACTTTTAATATAATCTTCTAATTCTTTTCTAGACGGCCCTTCTCCATATATTATGAGTTTATAATCTGGATACTTATTTTTTATCATATTAAAAGCATCAATCATCATCTTCTGATTTTTTTGAGGATATAGGCGCCCAACACTTACAATTAGATTATTCATGGCATTATATGATATCTCAAAAACTTTATCAGAGACTGGATTGTAAATAACAGAAGTTTTATTTTGGATTTTTGAGGAATAATATTCTTTTATTTTTTCTGTTTGTACAACTAAATGTGTTGTCATTGGTAAAAGAAACCATCTCAAAATTTTGCGTAAAGGGCTACTATGTGCTGGATCTATACGTTCTGAAGCAATAATAGGGATATTCAGCCCCAGCAAAGCAAAAATGGTAGTACAATATACCGCTGTCATAAAAGGTATTACAACATCAGGAGCAACCTGTTTTATATAATTCCTAAGCCAAATTATCTTTAGTGGCAAAGTATCCCTAAAAGCCTCTTTTGCAGCAAATGTGATTTTAACACTCGAATTAATAGGATAAAAAACAACTTGTTTCCGTAAACAAATTACTTCAATCTGATGTCCTTTTTCTGCCATTTTATTAGCTAACAAGGAAATAACTCTCTCACTACCACCAGAAGTAAGAGTAGCTGTTACAAATACGATTTTCATCTATTCAAATTCAAATAAAATATACTACATGCAATAATACAGACAAACAGCCAGTGTAAGGCCCCCATTCGATATTTTGATGTTAAAGCTTGAAATATTAATGGTATAATGAAAATTTCCAAAGTAGCATATATTGTGGCCAACCTTGAAGATAAAACCCAAAAATCAGAAAGAAGTATCATTAAGATAGTTGAAAACAGATATAAATTACGAAATATGTAATAATACTTAAACTGATTAAGTTCTCTCTCAAAATATGTATATGCAAGCAGAATACATATTTGATAGTATATCATAATATTCCCCAATCCCAGTTCACCAACATATCTTCCACTTGTATATGATTCTGCAAAAGTATACCTATAAGCTAGTTCTCTAACATAACTCGATATAAAAGGAGAAAGAATCAAAGAAATCACAAAGGCTACAATAATAATATATACAATAGCCTTTTTGCTCAGAACTAAATTCTTTATAAAGAAGAGAGGAAGAGTGATTATGGCAGAAGTATGTATAGATATTGCCAAAAATGTATACAACAAATATCTCTTAAAATCAGCTTTTTCCATATATTTAATCGCATATACCACAATTGCAATAGCCATAGCAGCTCTAATTTGATTGATATCTCTCAATAATAAAAAACGGGCACAGTAGAATAGTAAAGAAAGTAAAGGAAAAAAAGCATACTCACGTATCGATTTAAATAAAGCTACAGATGTTAATAAAGATATGATTAAGAAATAGAAATCAACATTATTATAAATTGTTTTTAATAGCATTGAAACGAAAAAAAATCCTGGTTCATTATAACATAAATAATAATCGATTGAAAAATTAAGACTCATCAAAGTTGGAGTATGATTCCATGAATTTATATAATTCTGAGTATCTGCCCCAAGCGTACCACGTAGTCCCACAAATAAAATAAACACTGTCATTACAATACCTAACAGTAATGCGCTACGTCCCTTAAGCCATGACTCAAAGTATGATATTACTAAAATATATCCAAACAAATATACATATATATACATTGTAGCCAAATCAATCAATCCAATCTCCGAAAATCCGGTCCCACTTTGCTGGATAAAAAGGTTCCATACCAGAACCAGGATAAAAAGTAATCTCTCCGAAATAAATCTGCCCTTTGATATTATAAAAATCAATGCGGATAAATGGATTCGCTATTTTTGAGGCTATTTTCTCTGCCAGCTCCACCATTTTATCATAACTATGAGGTTTAAATATAGTCACTTTACTATTAGGATATTTACGATAGAAAGGCATTTTAATCCAATTTCTGTCAAAAAAAGTCACTTTCAATCCATCGCTTGAAAAGCGTTCTGAACAAACAAAAGAACATTTTACCTTTCCATTAAAACACATCAACTTATAATCCTGCAACTCCTCATTTTCATCTTCCATATATTTTTCAACCAATACGTGAGGCTTTACATTCTTATAGGGATATTCACGAGTACCATGAAAATAATTTTTCCTCAAAGATTTATTTATCTTCTTTTTTGCTTTTTCAATATCCAACTTTTCCTTATTATTGCAAACTATTAGTCCCCCTGAATCATGTGTGCACTTTAATACAAACTGATTAGGTAAAGCATCAAAATCTATATCTTCAAATTCATCCCAAACACCCAGTGTTGGTATTATGTATTCTTTTCCTATAATTCCAGCAACATATTCTTTGGCTGCTGCTTTGTCAACCATCTTTGTATATTCAGAATGACGATCATAAAGTTTCAACCATTGCAGTTTTTCATTAAATGTGCGAGGGGGATTAAGATGCAATATTTTTCCCACACGAAGAAAATAAAGTAGCCGGAGGTAAAGCTCATCATTCATCCAATGACAGTACCTCGACAAGATAAAAGTCAATATTAACCTTGGATCTTTAAGAATCCGTTTTATCATACTCATTTCTAGCTTAAAAATGATTTCATATAAAACTCTTCGTTCTTTCTTTGAATACAATACTCCATAATTTCGTCTGTATATTCTCCCCACACAGACAATCCAGAAAAAAGAAAAAGCCATATACTAAATCCATAGGTATTAACTTCTATCAAACGAGGAGTATCCATGCCATCCAACATAACATCTAAAGCTAATAAATGATGATGTGGCATACTATTCCCAACTGTTTCTGCAAATGCTATAATTCGTTCCCATTCCGGTATTTCATAAAGTGTAGAAGAAAAATCTATCCCATTAAAGCAAGTATTCTTTTGTCCATATTGATTACAAACATACTTATTCAATTGTCCATTCTTATTAATACCAACAAAATTTCCTCCTGCGTGACCATTATCAACAAAAGAGCCATCTTTTCCAATTCGTAAAACAGCAGAAGTTACATGAGAAGTTCCATCTACAACACTCCGATAAACACAAATTCTAATAGTGTTGACAGAGGTTTTATTGAATTGTGCCATGTAAGAAGACTGTTCCAGGCATTCTTGCATAATAAAATCTGTACCATATTTTTCTTTTAGCCATTGCAATGTAAACATTTCGCCAGAAGAAAGAATTTTATACCCATCTTCACATCTTAACAATAATTCGACTCCTTTTCCTGAATCACTATCAACACTAGGTTTCACTACTATTTTATCGAATGACCACATGAGCTTAAAAGGATCTTGAATAGGCTTATAGTCAATATCAAGGAAACTATCAATATTTCTCATTGAACGAATGATCGTCATAGGTAATGCTCCTTTTGAAAATAATAGATCAAAAATATTCTTATCAGAATAATAATGACGATATCTAAAAGGATTTAAAATTCGTTCAATCCCTGCATGTAAAGCAGATTCTGGTACTATATCTTTTAATGAATCAAAATATCCATAAAACAAACGATAATCCTTCTCATTAACAAAACGAAAAAGTTTTTTCCATTTACTCTTCCACTCTTCCTCTCCTGGCATTGGGACATTTGAGATATGATTTATCTTCATTAATTTATTTGTTTCTCTTAAATAAGAGTAATACATCACTAAATCAGATAAATACTTATAAAAGAGAACTATCTCTTTTTTCCTTACATTAAATAACTTCATTATTATTATTTTTTAGATTTTACTTTTCTGTATTCCATAATCATTAAAAAAGCCATTAAACCTGTCGAGAAAGTTATTGCTGCTGCAACTCCAATATACCCATAATAAAATGTACAAGGGATAGTTAATACTCCTCCTACGACAGAAGCAACTAAAGTTACGTTTCTAGTTTCTTTTTCATAACCATTTATTATTAAATAATTAGTACCATATATATTTATCAAAGACTGAAAAACAATAGAAAAAGACAATATTTTAAGAACAATCACTGCCTGACGAAATTCACTCGTAAAAAAACAATCAATAATTATCTGTGAAAAAAAGAATAATATAATTGTCATTACAAATGACACTAATAAGTTTAATTTAAAAAACAGATTATGCCTACTTATATTTCTTGACAAAAATGGATAAAATGTCCGAGATAATATCATCATAAAACTGATAGCAATGCTAACAAATTTTCGTCCTACATCCAAAATGCCATTCTCTATATGCCCATAGAAAAAACCTAATAAAATAACTGATAGATTACTGTATAGGTTGGGGATAATTTGATTAATAAATAAACTTGTATTTCTTCTAATTGTGTCAGAAATCATAAATAAATTTGGTTTATTCCAATGTATCCCCCATTTTGAAATAATACGAATAGAAATCAAACCTGATACAATATACCCCAATGACATCAAAACTGGCTGATAGAGGTAATCCTGCTCCTCCTTTATAAAAATAAAGACTAATACTGTAAACAACAATTTTATCAACACATTTAATATAGTCACATATTTCATGCGTTCGAATGCCTGAAACAGCCAATCTGGAAATATAGCCTGTCCTACCACTATAAAAAAGGTCAGAAATAATATCAATCTTTTTTCATAGAACAGTGGAATCAATATGATTAATCCAATCAAAAATATAAAAGAAATCAAGACCAACAATAAACGTGCCCACATCACATTCGTATAAATATGTGATACATGATTTAAGTTGGATTTACATCGAGCAATATCACGTACAGCTGAATAAATAAACCCATAATCCACAAAGGTTTGGAACCATACAATTACAGCTTGTGCAAATGCTATTTCACCAAACTTCCCTACGCCTATGACACGTGCTAAATATGGCAATGTGAACAATGGAAAAAGATAGCTTGCCACCTGAAGCAAAGAGAGATACATAAAATTAGAAAATAGTACCTTGCCATTTTTCGTAAGAAGTTTTACTTTTATTCTATGTATCAGTTTCATTCTTTACAAGAAACATCTAATATGGATAAAAATATCCATTCAATAGTTAAATTCTAATTATCAGAGCCTTACAACATTTTAGTCTGATAATTTATAGAGTCCTTTTTCAAATCTTGAATAAAACAATCTACTAACATTTTATTAATTTTATACAACAAATCCCAGTAATACATTTTCATTATTATTTCTTTCTTAATATCCATCTCATCAAAAATGTCTGAGAATCAATATGTCTATGTTTTTGCCGACCTTCGTCTGTATAATACCCATATCCGTAACCATATCCGTAACCATACCCATAACGACTGGTTTTATCTTTTACATCATTCAAAACAACACACATATTATTAAATTTCTTTTCTTGATGCAATCGCTCCAATTCCGTAAGATAGCGGCGATCCAAAATACCATCACGAATAACATACAATGTAATTTCAGCGACACGATTCACAATGGAAGCATCAGCAACAACTAATGCCGGAACATTATCGAGAATTATATAATCATAATGTTTTTTCAATTCTTCCATTAACAACTCCAAACGACTACTCATTAATAATTCTGCTGGATTCGGCGGAATACTACCAGCAGGAAGCACATCTACATTTTTATGTAACTGTCCTGAAATAACTAACTTCAAAACATCATTGTAAATACCACTTAAGAAAGTAGAAACACCTTCTTTACGTTGCACACCTGAAATCTTACTTTGGGTGCGTTTGCGAATATCAGTATCCACCAAAACAACCTTCTTACCCGTTCCCGCCAGAATAACAGCTAAATTACGGGAAACAAAAGTTTTTCCTTCTCCTGCCATAGTTGATGTAAACATTAGCACTTTAGCACCTTTGTTCATAAAATCAAGATTGGTACGAAGCAAACGGAAGGATTCAGTAATGCGATCATTCTTATTCTCTGAAACTACAATCTGTTCATCTCCTTGGTCTTCCTTACGGGAAGGAATCTCCCCTAGCACAGGCAAGGTAGTCATATCTTCCACATCTTTACGTCCACGCACTCCCGTATTCCAAAATTCACGCAAACGAAAATAGATAAAAGGAATAACAAAGCCTATCACTAATGCTGCCATCAAGATCATCATCCGTTTGGGAGCTATAGGTAGACGGCTACCAAAAGGAGCTTCCACCACACGGATATTAGCTTCGGTCACTGCTAATTGCATGGCTGTTTCCTCGCGTTTCTGAAGTAAATAAGTATAAAGGGTTTCCTTAATGGACTGTTGGCGCATAACATCTAATGCATACTTTTCTTGTTGAGGAATGCTTTCAATACTCTGGTTTACCTTGTTCTCTACTTTACGAGCATTTTGAAGACGAAGACGAATAGTACGCATATAATTGTCGATACTGCCAGCAATAGTGCTACGCATAGCAGCCAAATTTTTGTTCATATTTTGAACTACCGGATTATTCTCTCCTGAATTACCCACTAGGCGGTTACGTTGCAGCATCATTTCATTATAGCTTTCTATCTGTGTCTGTACCCCGGCATCGCCGACTCCTGACACATTCGGAATCAAATCAGCACTTTTTGTTTTATCAGTCACATAATTCTTTATAAATTCGACTACACTCAGTTGTGCTTCCAACTGGATACTCTCTTCCTTAGCCTTACTTCCTTCCTGCAAATAGAGATTTGCATTAGTACTAAGATCTACAATACGGTGCTCCTGCTTGAATGTGGTCAACTGATTTTCCACTTCCCCCAATTCATGACTGATGATGACAATACGTTCGTCAATAAAACGGGCAGTATTGGAAGCTATACGATTTTTATCTTCTACAATAGTTTCGTTGTAAACCTGTAAAATAGTACTGAGAATAGCATCAGCACGGGCTATATTCACATCTTGACAAATAATATTTACCAAGGTACTGTTTTTATCCATAGCAGAAGTTTGAATTCTGCTCATTACCGAGTTGGTGGCAGTTTCAAGATCAGAACGGATAACTAGAATATCTTTTCCTACATATTGCTCCATATATTCCGGTTTTTGTTCTATAATAATGCGACCAACTGGCGTAGACAACGTATCATTGAAAGCAACAGTTTCATTGTAATCTTCAGCTTCTCCATCAATTTCTATATGTGAAAGCCTACATTCCTTCTCATTTAGGACTGAAACGGTCATTTCTGCATCACCTTGATAAATATCGAGAAAACGAATTACCAACGGAAGCTCATCGAAAATATGTTCACGACGCAGACCATTACGGACAGTATAATCTACATCCAAATGCAGGCGTTGCACTACGTCATTCAATATCTGATAAGAGCGAAGAATATAAACTTCATTCTCCACACTGCTTCCACCTGGAATGCCACTCAATTCGAGCATAGCGGAAAGGTCGTTTGATGTATTCTGATTATCACTCTTTACTAACATTACTGCTGTACGTTGATAGACAGGAGCAACCGCAGAGAGATAAACCCATGCAACAGCCATACACAAAACAGCCGAAATAACAAACCAATACCAATTATTCAGAAACAATTCTACAATATCACGTAAGGTAACAACATTCTCGTTAGTCTTCGTATTTACAGTTTTATTCGTTTCCATTTATCTGCTGATAGCTATAATGATTGATATTAAAGAGGCAAGGACGGACACAAGGCTGGCCGTAGAAGTCAAAGTAGTCATTGTAGCACTCCCCTTAACCCGAATGGCACTATTGGGCTCCACATAAACAACGTCATTCTGCTGAAGGTAATAGCAAGGAGAGTTCAATACATCATAACCGGATGTTAAATCTACCATATATGTTTTGCGCATATTTCCTTCTTCACGGACAATCATGATATTATTTCGTTTGCCACTAGGCAGTAAATCACCCGCCATACCTAACGCTTCAAGTAATGTCAAACGCTCTCCTGTAATTTTCTGTACGCCGGGATTCTTTACTTCCCCCAATACGGTCACCTTAAAACTCATTATCTTAACCGAGACAACAGGATCTTTGATGTAATTCTGATTGATCAGTTTATCTGTTATTAGTTTCGCCAATTCATTACGAGTAAGTCCTTCAGCCTTTATTTTACCTAAAATAGGGAAGTCTATTAAACCACTTTCGTCCACTTGAAAATAAGTAACACCTGCTTGAACATTAGATTGACTGCCATTTGTTGAGTTACCTGTCCCAATCAACGTATTATTATTAAAAGGCTCAATCAATTCCTTATCTTTACTACTGATAGAAATAGCCAACTGATCGTCAGACTGTATTTTCAATTCGAAATTTTGTTCGATTTTCTGTGGATTATCTTTCAGATAGTCTGCTCCCTGTAAGTAAATCATTTTTTTTTGAGATACACAGGATGTACATATTAATAAAATAGACAAGATAAATCCGGTACTTATTCTTTTCATTATTATAAATAGTTTATATGTAAGTAGATTCAAATTACCAAAAGAAATGTTGATAAGCCTTGTACCACTTCTTACCAGTCAGCATTTCACGTTTGATGATGAAATAACGGATTATAATATGCATCATAACCCAAAAGACTAAATCCAATAAAAGCATGAAAGTGGTATTAATATAAAAAGACAGTACAAAATTGGAAATAACCAGAAACAAAGAAATTAATAGTAAGGTGATCATGACTGTCCGCACTCTCATACCGGTTCGTAATAATCGGTGATGAATATGATTCTTATCCGGATTGAAAGGATTGCGGCCTTCACGGACACGGGAATAGAAAACACGTATTACATCTAACATTGGAATCAATAAGGTAGAAAGTGTAACCATATTCAGATTCATAGTAAATGGATTCCACAAGGGTGTCTTTTGCCAAAAATGTAATAGTAAGAAACTCAGTACGTAACCCAATGTCAGACTACCCGCATCTCCCATAAACAGTTTCTTTCCGGATACACTGAAGACATTATAGTAATAGAAAGTCATTACTACTCCCAGCGTAGCGACTGCAAGGAGAGCATGAGTCCATTGATTTACCAAAACACAAACAATAATCAGTAATCCTAAAGCAATACAGCTTAGACCCGAAGCCAAGCCGTCAATTCCGTCAATCAAATTGATGGCATTCGTGATATACACGGTCAAGAAGACTGTCAGAGGCATACCTAAGTAGGCAGGAATTTCATGAAGTCCTATCAAGCCGCCCAAGTCATTAATCCACAATCCCGATAAAGGAAAAAGGCAGGCTGCAAGAAACTGAACAACAAACTTATAGCGATAACCCACTCCTACCAGATCATCTGCTACCCCAATGAGATATAATAAAGTAAGGCCTACTACAAAAAATAAATATTGGATGAATAAACTGGATGCCCACAATATATCTACCGGATGATTCATAAAATAACGAATGCCGGTGATCGTACATAAGGATATCAGAATAACAGGCAGAAATGAAAGACCTCCTAAACGAGGAACAGGAGTCTGATGGACTTTACGACTATCCGGAATGTCGAATAAACGTTTTTTATAAGATATAAATAAAATGCGCGGAATTATTATTGTTGCTAAAAGTACAGACATAATAAATACTCCCGCAATATATGCGTAAATCATGATAAATTCCCCAATTAGTTATTGTTACAAGTTTAGAAATTATTCCATCTCCAAAAGTAGGTTCTGAAGCTGAAACTTCAGTGAAGAGGACGGAAGACTGGTAATCACACGATGTGAATAATCCAAGACGGATTTTCTTTTTTCTTCATCTTCCGGGTTTGCATACATGCTCACACTATACCCCATCAATAGTGTAAGGCACAGAGCAGCTTCCTGGTTTACAGTCATCGCTTCTTTCCGGCGGTCATACAATTCGTTGATTTGAGAATGAATGTCATGATTGATATCTGATATTTCATCCGGATAAACACAACCTGTATCTATTGCACTTAAAAAAGAATGTGCCGTTTGCTGCAAATGATCAATTAGTTCTTGTAATGTTGAATTCTCCACTTTGTTTCTTAAAAAAGTCCTCATCCGATACGTTCAACATAGCCGATAGGCATATCAACACAAGCACACCCCAGCATATCTAAACGGACAGCAACCTTACTCTTTCCATCCAACGTGACAAGCTCACCAACCAGTCCCGTCAAAGGGCCTTTGATCACTCTGACTCTCTCACCACGAGCCAAAGGAGAACAATTCATAGATATAGCTTCTTCCGAATAGTCGAGCATAAAGCGAAAACGTGCCATCTGTTCGTCAGGAATAACAGCAGGCCTTCCCTCACCACGCAATACCATATAGCGGCTCACGGTGGAGATGGTCAAGGCAGCCATTCGTTCCTTCTGATCGGCATGAACAAATACCATCATCGGAAGAAGAACAGCCTCAACTAATTTGCGGCGATCACTCCACTGATGGATTTCCTGCTGGACAGGAACAAAAGTCTCAATTCCCATTTTCCCCAAAAGCTCGGCTACTTTTTTTTCATGATGTATGCGAACATGAGCCACATACCAACGTTTTGAGCATGCTACGCCCTCCCCTGTCCCATTTTTGGTTCCGAGGATGGCTACTTTCTCTTTTGTTAGAATCATAATATTTTACCCCATGTAAATCTGTTACTTCTTAGGTAACGGAAAGACACACAACAAAACTAAACCAAATGAGAAAGCTGAAAAACACCGACAAATACGTCGCAAAGGGAGATTAAAGTCTAAAAAAAGAGTATATACTAGTGGAAATTAAGTATATAAAGGGCAAGGCATGAAAATAAGCATTTTTTCATGTCTATATCCATTTTTGTTTTATATTTCGGATAAAACTAAAAAAAGTGGGATTTTATTTGTTTGTTACATGTGTTTTTGTCTATCTTTGCGTCAAATTTAAATCCGTTACCTAAGAAGTAACATACATACTTTAATACTGATTATTAATATTTTGCTTATTTACGCCCGTCCTACGCTCCAGCTCTTCACGTAAGATAAATTCATTTTATTCACTTCCGTACGTTCCTGCAGACCAAAACCTTTCAGATAAATCTGTGTCGTCTTGATGGACTTGTGCCCAAGCGATTCGCTGATCATTTCGATAGGGACCCCCCGATACTTGGCGGTAGTAGCCCAAGAATGGCGGATAGTATAGGAGGTGACGGAAGAAGTCAGCCGCAAAGCCCTTGCAAGTCCTTTCAGACGATTGTTAAACTTGCGAAGAGCGGACTGGTATTCCCGATAAGCACCTTCATCCGTACGCTTTTTGTCGCCATGAAGGATATCAAACAGATAATCGGGACAATCCGGACGGGAAGGCTGACAGTTGCGAAGCTGGTTAATCACATCCTTAGCCGTATCCAATATTTCTATGCTCATAGGGGTTTTGGTCTTGATGCGGTTATACCGAAGAATATTCTGTTCCAATGCAGATTTCTCAAGATGGGCCAAATCAGCAAAAGACATTCCACAGAACTGAAACATCAAAGCAGCGATAGCCTGCGTACGACGTAAACGTTCTGATTTGGGATCTTCATAGAGAAGGCGGTGAAGTTCGCCTACGGGCAATGCCTTCTTTTGGCGGATATCGACACCGGTATAAACTTCATGAAACAGACGGTGCACATACGGAGCACTGCCCGACTCCACACCACGATTGTAGATACTACGAAGCATACGCATATACGTGGATACTGTGTTCGGCTTCAGTCCGGCACTATAGAGATATTGTCCGTAGCAACGCAAACGTTCACGGGTGACTTGCCTGAAAGTAACATTGGTAGTACCACAAAATCTGGTAAAAGAAAAAATAGCATTCTTATAAACATGGGCGGTAGAATGACGCCCCTCTTTTCGTAAACGACCGATGTACAACTCTGCACAGCGGCTAAATCCATTTTTATTCATCTTATATATATCACTAGTAAATTTATACAATGATAAGGCGAAAAAAACGATTTAGCAACCGAACCGCAGAACCTTTCCAAAAATTACATAAAACTGAAATTAACAGCAAAAACAGATGAACTCTGACGATGTATACGAATGAATAAGAAAAAATTCCTGTTACCACAATGATACCATTTTTCTCCAAAATCAGATTTCACAACATACATATCGGAAGGCAAACAGCAAATTATTCTTCCTTTTAAATCAAAATCAAGATTGTATTTAATACAAAATTGGATAATATTCATTAAATACACCGTATTTACCCCATATAACACCAAATTGGAACACTTTTTTAAAACTTTCCTATAAAACCATTGTTGTACTAATCCCAAACGAAACGTACGTAAAATCATAAGCATTGGGAAAATTTATAAACAATCATTTTTAAAAGGACATGAAAATTAAACATCTATTATTAGCAGGAATTACAGGTATTGTATTGTTCTCTTGCAGTGACAAAGAAGATTATTCTGTTTCATCACAGGACGAAATAAAATCTCTTTCTGTATCATTAAGCGGAATCAAATCGAGAGCTTCTTCTCCATCGGACATCATCACATCGGACATTAAGAATGTGAACAGTGTATTAATCAACCTGACAGACGCCAGCGGAAAGGTCATCACTTCCAAAACAGTGACAAAAGACGATGCGCTCAACTCTGACTGGAATAAACTTACTGATCCGACCAAAGGACTGAAGTTCATTAATACTCCTCAATCTGTATCTAAAGTGTACATCTACGGTAATCCGGGAAACGCCGTAAACAACAATGTGATCAACACCAAACTGGCAGAGCAGCAAGGTAGCGGCGTGCTTTACTATGGTATGGACGACAACCTGACACCTATCGTTGATGAACCGATCGAGCCGTCACCGACAGCCGGAAAAACGTATACCGCGGAAGTTAGCATAGCGCCTGTTGTAGCTCGTATGCAGATTACAAAGATCTCATTCAAGAATGCAGGTAACTTCGACTTTACCCGTTCTATCGACGGAGTGAACAAACACGCGAACGTCACCTGGACAGGATTCACCGGAAACGTGAAAGGTCTTTATATGAATAACTTCTATAATACCCTTAAGCAACCCGGAACTCTAGAGAATCTGCTGCTGAACTCTACTTTCGAGGGGCATATCCATGACGGTATGTGGACTTTTGATACGGCCCCGATTATAGATGCAGCGCCATTCGCCAGCTATGTAATCTATAACAGTGCAGACGCCACTTACGGCAATCTGCCTTTGGACTTGGCAGGAAAATGCTATGCATTCAATTTCTTCCCGGGCACAGCCGTACCACAACTACATCTGGATCTTTCTGATTTAGCAATCACGGGACTTGCATCCAGTGACACGGAAGTATTTAACCCTGCATTAGCCAACAGTGCACGTTTTGCCAATCTGGTAAAGTTCTATAAGGAAATCAATACAGAAATGACTGCTGCCGACTTTAAACCGGGTACTCTGTATAACATGGAAATCGAACTAATACCGATGCTGGATAATGACTTGGGCAATGTGCAATATAATGTACTGGTACACGTCACCATCGCTCCATGGAATGAGGAAACAATTACTCCGGGATTTGATCTTGAACAGTAGGCCTCAGCATCATCATAAAACAAAGATATGAAGAAGGCCATAATTCTATACGTCTTGTTACTGGCAACAGTAACAGGATGTATAAAGGAAAACCTGGATGATTGTGAGACAACTTTGTACTTCGACTACCGGGGTGACGGAACGCAGGATATCTTTCTTCAGAAAATAGAAAAAGTAGATATGTATATATACAACGAAAGCAATGTGTGTATACAGAAAACGGTTCTTAACAAGAGTGAGCTAAGGCGACAACAGGGTACTACCTTGAATTTACCAAGTGGCCAGTACCACATAGTGTGTTGGGGTAATTCTCTTGATGACACAAAAATAAATGATGGCACTTCACTGAAAAACAGTTTTGTAGGAGCACCTCATTATTTTACCAAAGAACTGATATCGACTAATGACAGCCTGTATTTCGGAGAAAGAGATATTGCCATTGCCAATGAAGGTTATAGGGTGGACACCGTTCCTTTCAGCAGTGCGCATATAAAAATGCAAATTGAACTGGAAGGTCTGGATGCAAGTGATCTACGCGCTACCGGTTCACCAATCACCGTAGAAATGGGAAATCTAAGTTCGACAGTGGACTTTGCCAAAACGTTCTCAAACGAACATATCACCTATTATCCACCGGTCAAGTTTGATTCCGGCACTCAGAAGTTTGGAGCCAAGTTTAACGTTTTACGATTTAATAATGAGAATGAAGTATATCTGCAATTACGCAATGCACAAACCCTTGAAGGGATATACACACTGCCATTGAAAGGCTTCATGAAAGATAATGATATTACTGTAGACGGTATCAACGAAGCGGCAGTAGGTATCCGAATCCTTTTCAACGGGACCGCCATCACAGTAAAACCCTGGAACGAAGAAGTGATCAGACCGGGGCAATAACCCCTTATGTATATGAAACTAAAAATAAAATATCGGATCTATTTGCAGATGTTTCTTCTGGCACTACTGACATACGCCTGTAGCGAAAACGAGGCTCCGGTATCTGATACAACCAATGATCAAGCCCGACTCAATTTTCTAGTCAGAACAACACAGGCTAACGATGTACTGACTAAAGGAAATGACGGTAACTTTGCCAGTCTTGCGCTTTATATATTCAATAAGGCTGACAAGCATCGCGAATACTCGGAACTGATTCCGGAATTCACTCCGGAAAGACTGAAAGAGCTCTCGCGTTCCGTCAACGTGTCACCGCAAACAAAGATGATTTATGCGATAGCTAATTATAATGATCCGGATAAGGTGTTCTCAACTCCGATCACTGCCGAACTTTCTTCAGACCAGCTGGATAATCTGACCGTATCGGGGAATGTTTTCAATGAAAGCAGTATTCTGATGGTTGGGAAAAAGGAAGTTCCGATCAACAGTAATTATGTAGTTGCAGAGATCCCGATGGAACGACTGGCAGCACGGCTGGATATCTATATGTTTAAGAATCAAGGACTGGAACAGGCTAATGTAACTGTGACCTCTATCGAGTTCGACAATCAGGTACTAAACTCTTACTGTAATCCGGAAAATGGAGCAATGCTCCCCAGCCCCGAGTTACAAAAAGCAGTCCGGACGATTACTGAAAACGGAACGTTACAGCCTATGCCGTCGGATTTGTCCGGAGTGATTCCGGCAAATGCGCACGCTTCTTTTTATACCTATCGGAATCTGGTTGCCAACGGTACTCCTGATGCAAATACTCCTTATCTGCGTATCACAGCCTTGTTCAATGGAATCAGCTATACATACAGAGGTTACATCACCGATCAGGGGCAAACGGCAAACAAATACAGTTTGCTGCATAATACGGTTTATCGTGTAATGGCAATGCTCGACCACCCGGATAACCAGTTGATCATACAGACGACTCCTTATCCCTGGAATGTGGAAAGTTCGGAGATAGGACAAGAGGTGAAGGAGGAATATTATCAGCTTCTGCCTTATAACGGCAGTGACACCGGAGCCACTACGGGAATTGTCCAATTCCCGTATATATGGCAAGGAGAAGCCCGGAACGAGACATCGTTTGCCGATTACAGTTTTCATCTGACTGCTCCCGCCGGCGCTGTATGGACAGCCACACTGACCAACGGACTCGACTTTGCTTTCAGCACCAAAGGTTCTGCAGACAGTACTCCGGCTGTATCAAAAGGAATAGCCCGCAGCGATGCCTATGAAATAAAGATCGGAGCCACCAAACCCTGGAATGGAACGGTGAAACATACGTATTTCTATATCACCGCAGAGGGCGTGAAACTCAAAATAAATCCGGTGCAAAGTAATGGCTCCCGCCTGTTTCCGGGAGACAATGACACAGATATATTAATCAGCCAAACTGAATATAAATAGAATGAATTATGAAACGAAACAAACTATATATAATCTCATTAATGCTCATGATGCTCTGGGGGATCACTTCCTGCGAAAACGAATCTCCGGTAGAATCGGCTGGAGCAGGAAGTGAATCAGGGAGTGGAATCAGGCTAAGACTTTCGATTCCGCAACCCGCCGTTTCCCGTGCTGCGGAAGAACCCGGAGAGGATGCGTTGAATGAGAACACAATCAAAACGCTGGATGTGTTCATCTATCGGGAAGGAGCAGAAGAATGTCTGTTCTATCAGCACTTCACGTTCTCACCGGAACTGACCGGAACCGAAGAACATACAGACACACTGAATGTAGAGCAGGAAAGGTTTGAGCTGAATGTAAATCACAGCATCTATGTAGTAGCCAACAGCACGGAGTCAATTCCCGGTACCGGTCTATCGCTGAGTCAGTTGAAAGCGCTTCCCGCATCTGGCCTAAATGCAGATGAGAAGCAGCATGCTTTCGTCATGGACGGACAGCATACCATGATATTGAATGATGGAATCATCGTCAACAAAGAGATTCCTGTTATGCTGAAACGGGCGGCTGCCAAAATAAGAATCAGCCTGAACTATGTAAACGGATACCTTCCGTCGGATAACGATATTCCTTCCAAGAAAATAGTCAATTACGCGGCTAAGGGGGCATCTGTCACAGAAGGGAATGTGATGGTTCCGGAACTGCAAAGTATGAATTCTTTTACGGCACAGAATACAGGTGCGGGTTACAATGGCCAGTTCATTCTTTATTCATATCCCAACGACTGGACACAGGATGTGAATAAAGAGACGTATGTGCTGATTAATGTGCCTGTGAAAGATGCCGGAGGAATGACCACTACTCAAAATTACTACAGAATACCTGTGAACTATCGTCTGCCGGACGGGAATAGCAACCAGACGGGAAACATATATAAGCTGGAACGTAACTATCTGTATGACATTCAGGTGAACATAGATAAAAAGGGAGATACCGATCCGCATGCTGCCGTGACATTGGAAGCCGGATATACCATACAGGACTGGACAACTCACGAAGTGCTGGTTTCTGTAGAAGGAATTAACTTCATCTATGTGAAGGATACAAAGATATCGATGCCGAACAGCACACAGTTTACCACTTCATTTCAATCGTCAACACCGGACGTGGAGATCAGCAAGGTCACTGTAAACGGAATAACGGTTGCCAACGGAAGTAAAGAAGTAAATATCGCAGCTACTCCGAATGCCAAATCGGGAACAATCAGTATCACAAGTCCTCTCCCGGAAAACTTTCTTGCAAAAGAAATTACTTTCCAGGTGAAGAACGGCGCAGGGCTGACACAGGATGTTTCGGTTTCACAATATCCGGCTTTATACATTGGTTCCGATACGTCTGCCGAAACTCCGGGAGGAAGTCAGGGACAGAATAATACGAAAATGTATATCATGAACTCATTCGTTGCCGACTTTTCGACATTGCCCAATCCGGATGAGTTTGACGAATCTTTCGGCAGCGGCTTCAGCCATTATGCGGCAGATCCCGTATTGGGTACATCCTACGCTACTTACATACGTGAGAATGCTGTTTTGGGGTATCCGCTGATTGACAGCGAAGGGGCTTGTATCGACACGGAAGAGAATAACCGAAGAATCTCTCCACACATGATGCTTGCTTCACAGTATGGTACAACGACTGCCGGCACGTATGCCGCATCACGAACAAAATGCCGGAATTACGTAGAAAGGGACGAAACTACCGGAGAAACGTATTCGGACTGGAGAATGCCTACAAAGGCAGAGATCTATATGATAGATATACTCCAGAACGTCAAAGTGTGCGAAGTAAAGCAGATTCTTGAAGGACAATATTACTGGAGTGCAAATGCCGCCAGTGCTGTCCGGTTCATGGACCCGCGTGTGGGACAGGGAGGAAACTTCAGCCCCATCAATGCGTCAGTACGATGTGTCAGAGACATCCGATAATCAAAAGTTGGATTAAAATTAGAATTGTATGAAAAGATTTATCTACTATATAGCCCTGTTCGGTCTTCTTCTGGTTTCGTGTACAGATGAAGAGACTGTAAACAGCCGTCCGGAAACTGATCTGAGCGAGAGTGTTTTTCGTTTCTCGGTAAATATACCGGATTACAAGCAGGTACGCAGCCGTGCTGCCGTCAATGAGAATGCCGTCAATGATTTATGGCTGATGGCTTTCGATGCCGACGGGCTATTTATAGCACGGGCACAAGCCACGCTCCTGACCGACAACAATGGGACAGGAACATTTCAGGCAAAAATCCCTGATAACACAGGCATTATCCATCTTATAGCCAACTATGACCAATGGAGTAGTTTTGACAACCGTGCCGCTCTGCAAAAAGATGAAAGAGAGTTGATTCCTTCGCTGAGCAGCAATGAGCTGACATTCTGGGGCAGACAGACGATTTCTTCCACCAGTGATTCACCCAACATTATCCTTTACCGCAATCAGGCAAAAGTTAGTGTTGAAAATGAGACTATGAATTTTGAAGTCACAGGATATGCGCTTTGTAACTTTACTACCAGCGGGACGATATCTCCTTTCCATCCGGATGCCTCTCCCACTCCTTTTATTCTGGTAGACGGCGAGCCAACCATACCACATGGTTCTATAGGGAAGGCAAGCCAGACAACGGACGACTGTAATATGGAACCCAAGTATATGTTTGAGAATGAAAACTATTTCAAGGATCAGACATACATTATCATCAAAGGAAGACTGGAAGGGAAAACAGAGGAACAGTACTACAAAATACAACTTCTCGATGCCAACAAGCAACCTTATCCTGTTGTGAGGAATGCCCACTACAAGGTCGTGATAAAGTCTTTCAGCGAAAATGCTAACGGAAGTACCACTTTCGAGGATGCTAAAAGCGCGGAATCTTCCAATAACATCTATGCGGAGATATTCAAGGAGTCTCCTTCTATAGCTGACAATAATAACAATGTGTTGACTGTGAGCCAACTCCACTTTCTGTTTGTGAAGGAAGGAACGCTGAATGTATCAGCCCAATATACAAGGAACGGCACAGTGGATAACTCGCAGATCAGTGTAGTTATAGCGGAAGATCAGGGAAACATTCTCCATAATCTGCGGTATGACGGCAATGGGAATATCTCTGCCGATGTATCACGTATCATCGCGGGACAGTATGAGGCCACAATCACGGTAAAGGCAGGAGTGTTGTCGCGTACCATTACGGTTGTGTCAAGTGCCTTGTATGAGTTCGATCCTGCCCGCCTGTCGCCGGAAGTATATACGGCACGTGACCAGGATGTTGCCTTGCAGTTTACCATACCGGGAAACATTCCTTCGTATCTGTATCCGTTGAAGTGTGCAATTACCACGATGAAGCTTTATCCGGTAGCACCTAACAAGAACCTGCAGATAGAATATGTGAACGGCGGGTATCAATATATCTACTGGGCAACCAGTCCCGGAACAAAGAGTTTGAACTTCCGCACCAGTCTTGAAAACAGTGATGAAACGATTTCAATAAGCAATGAGATCTTTAAGACGAAGAACCTGGAAGTAAAGGCACGCCATTTTACAGACGTAGCGGTGAATGGAAATAATCTGGTGAATTATGGTATCAATAGTACAGCACAGCTTACATTTACCATACCATCATATCCGGAGTATCCGGCCAGTTATCCGCTAACGGTATTCGTAGCCACCAAGAACCTGCAAACATCGCAAAGCGGATGGACAGCTGTAGAAGGAGGCTATCAGTATACGTATACTTCACAGCCTGCTGATGCACAAGTGGTAACGTTTACCTCAAAGAATACGGTAAGTGACGAAGATATAGTGATCTCCGCTCCCGGATTTGCTCCGACAACTACGACGATAGAAACGGTACTGGCTCGCGGAGTAACTGTGAGCAACACGATACGGGTGATGCAAAACAATAACTTGCTTTCAATAGCAGGCTATAGTGTTACATCTTCGGATACTAATATCGTTCCTAACTTCACAGTAAATAACAGAAGTAATTACTCGTTTACCATACGTGCCGGAAGTAAAGCCAAAGATGCGGTCACTCTTACCTTGCAAAGATATGGATATAGCGCTATATATAAAGTGGAAGAGTTGCTCCAAAGTCCTGCCATTGTATTACGATAATAAAAAAATAATGATATGAAAACAATCAAAATTCTTCTGTCAGCAGTGCTGATGCTCACTTATGCCATCGGCATGCATGGACAGGATAAAACCCACTACCTGCCCAAGTTTGCAGTCAAAACGAATGCGCTCTATTGGGCCACCACGACTGCGAACCTCGGATTTGAGGTAGGACTTTCTAAAAAACTGACACTTGACGTATCCGGTAACTATAATCCCTGGGAATTTTCTGATAATAAGCAAATCAAACACTGGCTGGTACAACCAGAACTCCGGTACTGGCTATGCGAACGGTTTTACGGACATTTCTTCGGCTTGCATGCTCATTATGCAGAAGCGAACGTAAGCAATCTGAATATATTCGGGCTCGGGGATTATCGTTATCAGGGTAATATCTATGGTGCCGGAATCTCTTACGGATATCAATGGATACTGAATAAGCGCTGGAGCATGGAAGCGACGGTCGGCGTAGGCTATGCCCGCCTAAACTTTGATAAATACAACTGTGGTACGTGCGGAAGCAAAATCAGCAAGGAACACAAGAATTACTTCGGACCTACGAAAGTAGCTCTCAGCATCATATACGTCATAAAATAAGACAGCCATGAAAAAGAAACTAACATACTTTATTCTGTGTATCATCGCAACACTTCCCGCCTGCGCACAGAAACTTTATAATGATGCAATCAGCATCACCAACGCTTCGCTCTGGCAACAAGGTGAGTCGCTCTATATAGATATGCAGATCGATATGCGGAATCTGAAAGTCAGCAGTGACCGCACGCTGACACTGACTCCCGTGCTGGCAGACACGAATAATAATGTGACTTTGCCTGATATCGTCATCAATGGTCATAGGAGACAAAAGGCGTATGTCCGTGCAATGACTCTGGACAAGACAGCTGATATGGAGATTCCTTATGACAAAAATGAGGTGATGAATTATACACAGGTCATTCCCTATCAGCCGTGGATGGAGAATGCTTCTCTGAATCTGGAAGAAGTAATGTGCGGCTGCGGCGGCCATCAGGAAGTGGTGACACAGGAACCTATTCTGACCGGTGTGTCTACGGAAATAAAACGGCTCGCTGCTATCCGGCCTGTCTTCTCGTATATTCAACCTAAAGCGGAAGCAGTAAAAGCACGCAGTGAGCAATATGAAGCCCACCTCGACTTCCCGGTGAACAAGTCGGTAATCTTGCCTGACTTTATGAATAATCAGACTGAGTTACAAAGTATTCAGGAGATGCTGACGAAAGTAATGAATGATAAAAAACTGACTGTAACAGGGGTATATATCGAGGGGTTTGCTTCTCCGGAAGGAGCTTTGAAATTAAATGAGCAATTATCCAAGAATCGTGCCGAAGCATTGAAAAGCTATCTGACCACACGCGAAAAAATAGCGGCAAATCTCTATCATGTTTCTTTTGGCGGTGAGAACTGGGATGGATTAGTGAAAGCACTGGAGACTTCCGATCTTAAAGATAAAGAAACATTGCTCGGCATCATACGAAATACGAATGATATCGCCCGCCGGAAAGAAGAAATCAAAAGATTGAATGGCGGCGCTCCTTACCGGGCTATGCTGAAAGAACTGTATCCGGCACTCCGCAAGGTGAATTGCCGTATTGACTATACAATTGCCAACTTCAAGGTGGAAGAAGGCAAAGAGGTTATCAAAACACAGCCTCAGTACCTTAGCCTGAACGAAATGTATCTCATAGCCAACAGTTATCCGAAAGGCAGTGATGATTTCATCAATGTCTTTGACATAGCCGTACGCATGTATCCTGCCGATGAAACGGCCAATCTGAATGCGGCTGCAGTTGCCCTGTCTAAAAAGGATGCAGGTAATGCACGGAAATATCTGGATAAATCGGATAAACAAACCGCGGAATATGCTAACAATAATGGCATCTATTATCTGCTGAATGGCGAAACGGAAGAAGCTATTGCCGAATTTGGCAAAGCTGCGCAAAAAGGGAATGAAGCTGCACAGTATAACTTAAACGAAATAGAAAAAGTGGTAAAGATGAGAAGGAAATAATCAGGCAGGAGTATGCGTCAATACTCTCATAAACTAAAGCCACCCTTGCTACAGCTGTCTGTGGCGAGGGTGGTTTCGTTAAAAGGAGAGTATCGGCATATCCTCATAAACTAACTTATACTATTGCCAGCCAATAAATGAGTAATGGAATCAGAATACCAACAAGTACCCATACTCCTCCCCACCCCCAAATACCTTTTCTGCCGGGCACAATCAGCAATCCTGTGATGATCAGTATAACCATGAGCAATAAAAAAACATCTGAAGCAATAGTCCAAACGGTATCAGGATTTTTATGCAAACGATTCAGGGCAGTGAGAAACTTAGGGCGGTGAATCTCTTTCACATACGCCTGCCCGCTTTCAGCCTTCAATTTTATAACCAACTGATGGTCGCCTATAATACTCAATTCATCTTTACCTAAAGTAAAGCGTTTGTATGAACTGGAGTCACAGTCCAAATCAGACATAATCTTTTTTGCGTCCGCTTCACTAAAAGCATTTTTATCCTGCGGCATAGCAAAATGATAATTCACCGTGCGCTCTCTTTTCTGGCGCATAAAATCAAACTCTTTCTGATGATTCAGAAGAAAACCGGAAACAACATAAATCAGCAGAATACCAGCACATACAAATGATACATACCGATGGGTCAGGCGCAGAAGCCTTAACGTCTTAGATGATAAAAAAGTCATAATCAATGTTGTATTTTCAATTCATTCAAAAGATAAGCAGAAGCCGAGTATTTTTCAATTACCCAGAGGATATAGCGAATGTCGACCACTATATTGCGGCTCTTATTCGCATCCAACTTATAATCCGAAGCCAGCCCTTGCCAGATTCGGTCAAAGTTTATTCCGACAAGTTCTCCTCTTCCATTCAGGACAGGACTTCCCGAACTCCCCGAAGTTGTATGCGCATCGGTAAGAAAGCAGCAGACAGGCGTTTCATCCTTCTTCCAGTAAGTTCCAAAATCTTTTTGTTCAATGAGCCCTGCAAAACGAACAGGCAGGCTGAAATCGCTGTCTCCTGTAAACATGCGTTTCCGCGCCATCAAACCATCAACAGTAGTGAAAGGCATATACTTAATCCCTTCACCCGGTATAGCAGATTTTACCTTTCCGGTAGAATAACGTAAGGTACGATTGGCATCAAAAGGTAACAGTTCGCCCTTATGCATTTCAGCATATGCCTGCAGATAGTCAGAATACAATTCCATATTCTTGCCCTGATAATTTTGTTTCTGACGCACCACTTTGTCTACATGCATAAAATAGAAGCCTAAAGCCAATTGGTAGAGAGGATCGTCGCACAAAGCGTCCACTCCTACTTGCGGTACGCTATCCAGAAAAGCAAGCATCTTCTGCCGGTCATGCAACAGAGAATGCTGATACAGACTATCCACATAGCAACTTAAAGTTTCCGGATAATGAGCAGCCAGCTTCTTTAGTGCCGATGAGTAGTAAACCGTATCCACACGTTCCAGATATACAGCCAACAACTTCTTCATGATTTCCTTGTCATCTTCCAGCTTGAAATCACGATAGAAAGACTCGGTCAGTGCTTTTAGCTTACGCACCTCCCCTTTCATGGCCGCCTGCATATTCTTACGATTTTGCCGGGCAATTCCTATCAGTTTTTCAAACTTTCCGGCAAATGGTATGACAGTAGCACCATTTAAAGCTACCTGCTGAAACATCTGCTCTGTAAAGTTCAGTTTTGTCAGCCGGAGATAATTGTCTTTCATGTCGGCAAGCAAATGTTCACCGTATCTTTTCTTTCTGTCACCGTCAGCTTGTATCCAGTCCATTAATTGCTGTTCTTCCTTTTCCTTCTCGCTTATCAGGTCAGCCTCGCGCACTCCATTGATCTCACCGGATGCCCTAAGATATATATTGGCAGCGCCACCGGCCATTACATTATAATATGAATAAAGCGAATCGGTGTTCTCCTTACGCTCTGTATAAAAACCGAGCTTTATTTTTGCAATATCCGCTTCTGCCTGAGTATCCTGAAAGATGATTTTATCCAGCGAAAAAGACGGTATATACCGACGGGTCTGTGCCGGATAACCGGCTATCATCACAAAATCATTCTCGCGGACTCCCTTTCCTGAAATAGTCAAATAGGACTCCGGCTGGTACGGACGATTATTCTTGTTGTATGAGGCGGGCTGATTTTTATCATTGGCATAGACACGTAATACGGCGAAATCCGCAGAATAGCGGGGCCACTGCCAATTGTCCGTATCTCCTCCAAACTTACCCATGGAAATAGGAGGAGCGGCTACAATCCGGACATCTTTAAAACTACGATATACAGCCAATACATATTGTTGCCCACCAAACAATGAATAGACTTTTCCCTGAATACCACGACTTTTCTTTACGGTCTTCATAACCTGAGTGCCATTCTGATTGATCTGTTTATTCAGAGCCGCACCGGAAAGTCCCTCCGTTTGTCCGATCATATCGGCAGTGACATCCTGAATCGAAACTAATTGATTGACTTGCAGATTAAACAACGGTGTTTCTTCTTCCCGCTTGGTTGCCCAGCACCCATATTTCACATAATCATGCTCCGCATCCGATATGTGTTCAAGGTAACGCATCACGCAATGAAAATTAGTCAGAACCAGCCCTTCACCCGAAATAAAAGAAGCACTGGCAAACGGAGTAAATGTACCGTCTTCATAACTCAATGAAAGAATGGCATCTGACAAACATGCCTGGTTAATATCATAAATATCTTTCTCGCTGAGGCGTAACCCCTCTTTTTTCATCATGCGGTGTATCTTTCCCTGAATCTGAATCGGAAGCCAGAAGCCTCCATCGGCAAATGCCAGTACAGAAACAGACAGACATATACAACACAGGAAGATTTTCAATCGAAGATTATTCATTTGATTTTCATTTTTAAATAGTTAGTCCATTGATTCGAAGATGATTCGAACTCTTTCTTTATTTTGTGAAGTTGATCTGTAATGACCGGTAGCAACCATACATGATAATAACCTGATGACTTGTCCTCTTGCCATTCATTTAACTTCTCAATGTAAAACTGTTGCAGATTCCGGACAAAGACATTCGTTGTGTCTTTCTCCGCAAACAAACGCTGAGATAATTTATCCAGATAGAGTTGATATGTGAAACCCGACGTTTCCTGTGTACAGGCTATGTGCTCCAGCACAACGCGGCTAAGCATTTTATCAAGCACTTGTTTCTGCTGTTTTATCAAAGATTCTGTCTGGTCACCGGCATATTCCTGCACATCGGCAGTACACAAAAAGCGAAATCCTCCCAGCAACTCATCCAATAAAAAATCGACGGCTTTCTCCGATTCCTTTCTCTCCACAAAAACAGTTTTCTTCACTTCATCCCGCTTACGCTGTTCAAAAGAGTAAATTCCACCAATCAATGGGACAGTTCTTTCCAGATAATCAAAGTAACAGCTTTGCAAATCACTATAAGTAGCCGGCATTCCCTCGAAAGGATGGTCGGTTCCCTTATTCCAGGAGCGAATCTGTGACAGTATTTCCTGCAAATTCCGAATACCGTAAATAGAAGAAGCCACAGGATCATTGCCGATATCAGAACTCTGTACAGACGGATCTGCAGGAACCGTGCTCGGATTCATCCTTCCAAACAGACAGAAAGGATCATTCTGTTTTTCGTCGATCCACCGCGCCACAGTCACCGGATCTTCCTGAGACAAATAAGTATATCCTGTTTTGATTGCATAATAATCATACACTCCTAAATAAGGTGGAAAGATTTCTTTTACTTTATCCCCTGGTTGTGCTACATAATTGAAACGGGCATAATCCATAATAGAAGCGGTTGTACCGTATTCAGCCGTAAAAGAAGGGTCGCGCAATTTTTCTGTCGGATAAGCATACGATGCTCTGAAATTATGCTCCAATCCCAGACAATGACCGATCTCGTGTGCAGCAGCATACCGGATCATACGGAATAATACAGAATCAGGCAATGTCTTTTTCCGGGCAATGTCATTGTATGCCGCTGTCTGCAAGAAATACCACTTCTGTAGCAGAGTGACCACATTACTATAAAACAACACATCGGCTTGCAGAATCTCTCCCGAACGAGGATCGGTCCAATGCTTTCCCATCGCATTCGGGAAATCACTGACTACATATCTGAAGCAATTAAAACGTGTATCATCCGGATCAAAGCCGGCAGCTGCTTCCGCATAAGTTTTAGCCACCATTACTTCTTTGAATCCGATTGCCTCAAAAGCTTTGTTCCAGTCACATATACCTTTCTTTATTGCTTCCTTCCACAATTCCGGAAAGGCATCGTCTACATAAAAAACGATTTGCTGCGCAGGCTTTACTTTCTTTCCATGCAGATAAAGATCCACTTCATCCGGCTTCGGAACAACCCGAAAGCGAGTGATATAGTTTTGTGACTTAACTGCAGGAGAAGCCAAATCAAAATTGCGACTCTGAATAAAGTCGTACCCTACCCGTCCATCATGTATTCTGGGTGTCATTGGTTCGTCCGGAAGTAAGATAAGTGATTTTCTGACCGTTGTCAGAAAAGGATTCAACGCACCTTCAAAACCGTATTGTACACTTACTTCGAGATTGTTGGCATGTGCCTCTGCATTCAGAATCTTAGTCAATGCAGCGATTGTTTTTCCCGGCTGTGTTTTTACATCGAAAGGGTCTACTCCTTTTATCGGTTCAGTAAAAAACTTCGTCCAGTTTACCACAATGGACGAGTCTGTCTCCTGTTCTACCGGAAACACTTCCCACACAGGCATATTCGCATTCCGAATATATGCTGGGTAAGAAGGGTGCTCTTTGTCTTCACAACCGTTCTTCACATCCGGTTTCAACAAAAACAGCTGTTTATCCTCATACTTCAGTTTCACCCATACCGGATCATAAAGCCGCTGTCCGGCACACAGCTTCACTTTGTTGTTCATCGAACTAACTGTCTGAACACGGGCTGCCAATAAGAAATCTTTTGAAAGCAACCGCTTGGGTATCTCAAACAGGTACCCTTTTGCAGTATGCCTTACATGAAGCATTGCTCCATCAGCAACCGCATACCCATCGGTCAATACAAATATCAGACAGGCAGCGATTAAGATTATTTTCTTCATCTGAATAGAATTAATGATATAATCCAAAAGTAAGACTGAACATGGAAGCATCGGTATGCTTATTGGTCTTCAGATAATCTCCCGTCGCCTTTACAAACCAGATGCTGGTATGTTTCTTCACTGTCACCGGCAACTGGTACTGAACCTGCAGGTAACCTCTGAAATAAGAAGCGCCATAATAATCCATATCAGGAATCAATACGTTCTGAGCATAATCAGTAGTTGAATCCGCTAAATCGAGCGAAGCAGATAAAGATGCATTGTATCCGGCTCCGGCTTCTATCCAAAGCGCTCTGCCGCCTTTGCGCAAAAAGGCATATCCTCCCTCCAGAGTTGCACTGGCATTACTGTATTTGAGGGATGACACGGGCAGCATATATTTATTCTCTATGCTGTTCATTTTTCCCAGAATACCCACATAGGCAGTGTTTTCTCCTGTCAGCGGATTCACCCACATCATCTTATAATGTATGTTTCCGTTCAGCAAAGTCACTTTGTATCGCTGCTCATAAGTAATCAACGTGCGCCAATAAGCAGACTCGATTCCTGTCACCGGATCTTTTTCCGTCACCTTCTCCTGACGATATTCATCGGCATATCCCTGCTCATAGTCAACCGATACATCCAACAGATGAATAAAACGGTTGGCATAAAAACGATTCCGCGATTGTATCTTATACAGTTTAACAGCATATTTGCCCGGCTCATACTTTGTATCGCCAAACACACTCTCCTTCCCTTTGGAGTAGGCCAGCGAGGTGAGCGAATGTATCCGGCTATTCTTATAACTATAAGAAAGCTCCACACCAAACTCATGATTGGTAAACTGACGTTCGAAACCGGAATATCCTCCTACTGTTCCGGAGGTATATTCCATCCCGGTAAAGGTATAATATTTCAGATTCGGATCGGTCTGAACGGTCGTTATATTCGGAATCTTTTCTTTCCGGCGACGGTAGTGTCCGCTAACGCCCCAGGTATGCTGTTTCCATGAATAAGTGACAGCCGGAATCAGACGATAATCGGCAAGATTGGTCCGTGAACGCGGATCTTTCAGGCGGGACAAATCTCCCACCTTATAATCCAGCCGCACACCATACGTGAAATGATGTATGGGTAATGTAGCCAAAGAAGCCGATAAGTCGAAATTCTGAAAATCATATTTCCCGGCGATTGAACTTCCCGAGAAATAAGGATTCGCATTGTGGCTCCGTATCACATCACTCCACGAACGTTCAAACTGGCGTCCCATATCAAAGATGAAACTGCCATATCCATAGAGATACTTGCCTATCCGCTGATATCTTTCCGATTTAAAGAGCAACTGATTGTAGGCATTCCCATCCTGAACCAAATGATGCGTCCCCTTCTGACGAGACAAATCGAAATAACTGATTCCTCTGTTTATCAATGTATCCAGTGATAAACCGGCAGGATTCAAAGTAGATCTCCATAGTTGTACAGCATCCTCATACTCATATTTCTCTTTCGTTCGCAATTCGTCCTGAGCCTGCAACATTACAGACACAGGCAGCAAACAAAGCAAAAGTTTACATCGATGGTTCATTCTTCCTTCCCATATAGATTATTTATACTCTCTGATATTTATATCGTCTGATACCGCAAAGTCATTGCTGGAATTATTGGTATCCATCAGAATCTTCCTTCCATTGTCGGTCTTTTCAACTTTACGGTAGACAACCTCACCATTGTATCCAGTGATAGCCTGAATGTTTATGAATCCTGCATCTATGTAGTCGTACAGTCTCTTCTTATTTGTATCCACACCTGTCGATGTATTTTTCAGGCATTCTACTCCGTCCATTACATATTTTATCGGCATCTTCACATAAAGAGTCCCTTTCGACGCACCTTCCTTGTACACTCTTTCCCAGTCGGCTATATTTTCCGTCGTATTAAACAAGACCATCGAACACGGACCCGACTGAACCAGGTTCATCGAAGTTATATTAGAAAAAGCTGTATATATCAAATCAACAGCCGGGATAGCCGGATTATTAGTATTGTCAGCCTGCTTTACTTCAAAATCAGCTTCAGACAAGTTTTTTTCTTGCGTTGCTGCCTGTGTGTGGTCAATTGCACTATTCGCAACCAATACAGTCTCTCCCGGCTGAATCTCGGTGCGTCCGGTTGTCGGGAAACGGAAGATTTGCTTCAGATAAAGATAGTCCGGTGTAGTACCCAGCATGTAAGCAGGACTGGCATCCGATTCTATCAGTCCAAAATACAAACCGGCGATATTGACTGCCTGATCCGAATTATTGTAGAACTCTACATATTTGCCGGCTCCATAATTCTTATTGTTCAGGTCTTTGCTTCCCGCATAATAGATTTTACTGATGATCAGTGACTGTTTTACTGTGGCAATAGTCTGTAACTGAAGAGTTCCGGAGCTGACTATCGTCTGTTTCATCAGACTTCCCGATATGGTATAGTTCTCATTTTGTACTTCTACACCCGTCATTTCCATATACTGCTCCGGAGTAATCTCCCAAGAGGTAGTAAGATCGTATATATCAGGAATAACTCCTTCAAACGTTGCTACTCCCTGCTCATCAGTGGTTGCTGTATATTCCTGTCCGCTTTTGGTAAGCGCTACTTTCTGACCGACATTACCATTTCCCGTAAATCCTTCGGGTAACAAAACTTTCACTTGCAAAGTCAATGCCTGTGTTCCATTCTCATCTGACGAGCATGCCGTCATTATGGCTAACAGGCCAATACATACCATTCTTCCTATAAAAGAAATTGTTCTTCTCATAATGCTTAATATATTTATAATTTAAAAAATAGTTCAACGCCAAAACTGAAACTTCCTGTATTACGCTGTATCAGCGTATTCGAAGTTGAGTTCTTCAAATAAGGTTCATAAAAGAATATATTGTTGGCATAGAAAGACAGACCTCCAATATTCCCTAGTTCCTTGGTCAGCCTTCCCGACACCAGCCATGTGATCGGTGCTTTAGCCGGCACATTGTCTTTGGGATTCTTTCTCTGACTTTTCAATGACACTCCTTTAATCTCATAATTTTCGTCAGCCAACATTTCAGAAGTAATCTCATGATACGACAGATCCGTATCTATCCACCCTATCGGGTCCATAGGCGGATTTACACTATGGGTATAATTATACCAAATGGCTTGTCCTGAAAATGACGCCACCATCCGTAATGCCGGGATATTAGTCACAACCCGTAAGTTGTTCATAAAGCGCCGGTATACACTTCTCTGCAAACCCGACGGATAGACGATCTTAAAAGGAGTTGTATTGGAAATAGCATATTCACTGGGCAAATCTGTCGGGCTCGACGAATTCAGATCTTTGGAATATCTTTCCGACTCCATATATGCGCCTGACAGATAAAAAGAAGTGTGGATGGACGGGATTTCTCCCAAATCAAAATCCATTTCTATCCCCTTATTTACAGAGACACTGGTATTGCCGATCTTTCCGGTAGTAGAGAACACAACATCCACACGTTCCGGATGATTCCAATCAATCTGAGTAAGTGCACCCGGAGTTATTATCAAACCTTTATCCTGTGAATAATAGTTTGCTTCATAAGTATAATATTCCGTAGCCGAACCAAAGCCGTTGGCAGTCTTATCATGATAAGCAATCACACTGAGTTTACGATTAGACGGTAACTTGATATCAAAGCCCAGCTCTATTTTTCTGTTCGTAGCGTTCTTCAGTCCTCTTGTCCGCTGCACATCATAGACATTGGTATGATACATCAACAATTGCGCCGTTTTATCATCCTGAGGCATGTAGTTTGCCGCAATACGGTCTGTATATTTTTTATCCGGATACAAATAGTCCAGTCCCGGCGTCTTCGAATTCAATCCAAACCCTCCGCGCAGGTTCAACCATTTATTAACGGAAAAGGAAGCGTTGAGACGAGGTGAAAAAGAGAATGTCGCTTCTTCATCCCAAGGTTGCAAGGCTGTAAAACGACCTCCCAACTGGATCTTCAGGGAACGATTCTCTGCTATATCCCAGCGGAAATTATCTTCCACAAAGGCGGCTATCCGATGAATGCCCGGAATATCAGAATATGGACGGGGACGACCGCCGCTATTCGGACGTAACGGATATCGGTCATCTACATTATAGTATCCTCTGGCGTTATTCCAGTCATAGCCATAATCTATACCCATCTTGAAATTCTGGCGGGTTTTGCCGGCTTTGACAAAAAAGGCATTACTCAGTTTTGCATAGATGTTTCCCGGACGGCTCACTGAACCACCACTTCCCTGATAAGAGGTCTGTTCGAACGGGACATTGTAATACCCGGTTTCCATAGCTGTCAAGATAGGTAACAAACCGGATGAGTTCGGCACAATGGTCGTTTTTTCCATTTCGGTTTGTGTGTAGCTTACTCCGAGCGTATAACTCAGCGTACGCGAGAATCGTTTATTCACTGAAATCTTTCCATTGTGATTCAAAGAAAACATCTGATTACGATCTTTCTGAAAAGTTCCGTCATCAATAGCATCCGGATCTTTTCCATTCCAATCTTTGCCCAATGCATAACGTAACTTAGTGGTCGTATGCCATTTCGAAGAAAAGTCGCGTCCATAACCGACAGAGAATGTATAACGGTCAAAAGATTTGGTCTTTTGACGGGGATCTCCCCACGCCTGCGCATAGTCCAGGTTAAAATTCAAAATGCCTATGCCTTGCAACTTAAATCCTTTACCCAGAGAATAATTCATCGTTCCGGGATTAATTTTGGCTTTTGCCTGCCACGGTGTCTGTCCTACCCTGGAATGCACGACTACCAATCCCGATGTCAAATCGCCATATTCAGCTGACGGGATACCCCGAATAACTTCGACCGATTCAATATCGTCCGCACTTATCTGGCGCAAATCAGTCCCGACAAAGGCTGTACCCGAAAATCCTCCCTGTGACAAATTACCATTGTTCGACATCGGTACTCCGTCCATGATAATACTCGACCCGAAAGCATTGGTATTATCATTTACGAGTGAACGTATCTGTACATTTGACTTTGAAGTCAGGTCTGTGTTTTTCATCAGAGATCCCGGCACCAGTTGCATCACATCGTCCAGACTCATCGCTTGTAAGTGGTCAATAGCCTGACGTCCGATGATGGAACTGGTAGATTCGCCCGCAACATTCTGTTTGGCTACTACCACCACTTCTTTCAATGCCAATGAAGATACCTGCATCCGAATCACCAAATCCATATCTTCATTCACTTCAAGCTGACGGTGCACGGTCTCGAAGCCGATATACGAAATATCCAATACATATTTTCCGGCAGGTATATTTCTCAGTACCGCCTTCCCGTCCACATCCGATGCCGCATACGCTCCCAAAGGATTCAGTACGCAAGTAGCCATCATCAATGGTTGAAGGTTCTCCTTATCCTGTATGGTAACCCGCACATCATACATACGCTTCTTACGAACAGGATATAACAAAACGACATCTCCCTGAAATTCATACTTCAAATCCGCCTGCCTGCACAAATCGTCTAATATCACCCCCAGCGAGGTTTGAGACGGATAAGATAAAGAAATCCTCAGATTCTTATTAATGGCGGTTTCTTCGTATACAAAATGCACATTACCAACCTCCTTTATCTTTTCCAAAGCCGCACGTACCGGAACATTCTCTATATCAACCGTCAGTTTTTTCTGCTGTGCCATTATATCAGAAACATATCCGCATACTCCAACCAGTACTATTATCAAAACAAATCTTCTCATAACCAAACTAACTTTCTCTATTACTCTATCTCACTTCTTTGTCCGTTATCTCTATCGTTTTCCCCTTTGAAATAAAACATACATCCGAAACTCTGGATAAAATATCAACCGCATGCTGCAAAGGCTGATCTCTGAAAATGACTCCGGCAAATCTACGTTCACCCAAGTGCGGATCTGCAAAGACCATATCTACATCATACCAGCGGGAAAGCTGACGGACAATGGTTGCCAAAGGAGTGTCTATATATTCGTATACCCCGGTAGACCATGATGTGTAATTTTCAACATGCACATTGCTGACGTCTACTGTCTGGTCTTTGATAACAGCCTGTTCGCCCGGAGACAAGATTTCCTCCCTGCTGCCATAAGTCACTTTTACCGAACCTTCTTCCAAAGTCACTACGACCTGTTCTTCTCCATAAGTTGAAACATTAAACTTAGTCCCTAACACCTCGATATCTCCTAACGAAGTATGTACCAAGAAGGGCTTTTTCTCATCTTTTGCCACTTCGAAAAAGGCCTCTCCCCGTAAATAGACTTCCCGGCTCAGATGATTGAAGATAACAGGATATGACAAACGGCTTTCCGCATTCAGATGAATATGGGTACCATCAGTCAATACCAGGCGGTACTCACCCCCTCTGGGAACATCCAGCAAATGATTTCCCGCATCTTTCAACAAAGTGGACCGTACATCATACACCAATTCTCTACCTGTATTCCTGGCTACCTGTATCCCTTTCTCATTGACAACAGAACCGTCATCGGAAAATAAATGATACTGGGAACCGTCATCGGCAACCAGCATAGCCATCTGTTCTCCTTTCTGTATGAAACGACTTTCTTTATGATACAAATCGGAGATATGCACATCACCGTACAAATACCATAAACCGGTAGCCAATATGCACAGCAAAACTGCCGCTGCTCCCATCCACCGTCTATACATACGTATCCTGGCACGCGCGTCAATCTTCGCCTGAATTTGCTTCCATGCCTGCTCTTTATCACATTGAGATGCAAACTCATTGATTCTTTTCAATCGATACCAATTAAAAAGTGTAATTAAATTCGTTTTATCATCCTTATTTTTATCCATCTTCGAGGTGTTTTATCTTAATGATCCCGGAATGTCAGAAATGGGTGACAGAAAATTGCATTTTTCTAAGAAAAAAAATCAGCTGTTCAACAAATAGCGCAATAAGATAGCAGGCGGATTACTATTAATCCACTTGTAGCTTTAATAAATGACGCACATTTATTAAAATTCAATCCACGTTCATTGATGTATAATAATTGGCAGATAAGATTGCCTGAAAACCTGCTCCCAGCCCGTCAACCAATCTACACGAAAAATATAAGCAACATCAACTTCTCATTTTTTCTCAATCGCTTTAAAGCTCTCGACAAATAAGTTTTCAAGGTATTTATACTGATATGCAATTCTTCTGCCGCTTCCTTGTACTTTTTATTTTCAATTACCACCCGATACAAGGCATTTCGTTCCTGTTCGGGAAGTTCATCCAATGCTTTTTTCAGTTCTTTCTCTTTAGATTCGCGCTCGCTCTCATCCATCTCCTCGCAGGCATAAAAGTATTCATCATCAATCAGAAGCTCTTCCAGAGGAATCCGCTCCCGCTTTTCTACATACTTCAAGGCTGCATTGCGCACACAGAGATAGGCATAATTCCTCAGATTCACCGAGACTTCCTTGAAAAGTTCTTTCTCCCAAAACTTAACAAAGAAACCCTGAACAATATCTTCGGACTCTGAAAAGTCATCAGTAATCTGCACGGCATACATACACAAACGGACATAATAAGCATCAAAGAAAGCTCGAAAAGCCTTCTCCTTATCAGTAGTAAAATCTTTCACCAATTCCTTATCAATCAGCTTATTCATGTAATTAACCAGTCATTCTTTCGTAATGCAAAAGAATGAAAAAATTATAGAAGCTGCACTATTTTCTCTGATTTTTCATAAAAAAGCATTAAAAATACCTAGATGTTGGTATTCTGCAAACAAGAACGGATCAGTCCGAAAAACCAGTTTGAGCTCTATACCGTACAGAAATGAGCTAAATTAGAAGCCAGCAGTATTTTTATTGGGGTCGACTAAAAAGTCAGTAGTATCCTTAAATCTCCTCCTTCGGGAAGGAGGAGTACCCGTAGGGGGAGGTG
>OGDN01000469.1_pt1 | contig 83474 bp, 65 predicted proteins | sample 1570271 | NCBI WGS metagenome assembly OGDN01 (sample SAMEA4384481, study PRJEB24528) | human gut metagenome | reverse complement strand
GTCAAACCATCGCTGCTCTCGTTCCCGAAAGCGGATGCAAAAGTAGGGCATTTGATAATAACACGCAAATATATATGACTCTTTTTTTTAAAAAAAATGAAACTTTTCTGTAACATGCTGAAAAATAAGGATGTTATAAAACATATTTCCAAAGGGAAGAGGAAAAAACACGGAAAGAAAACACATTATTATATATACGCACGAGCGGAGAAAGAGAAAAAGAAAAAACAGGAACGGAAAGAAAAAGAAAAAATATCCTCAAAGACTATTATTCTCCTTTTACTTCCTCCTGAGGAATACGTATCGAAGTATAAAGTTCAAGGATAGCAGCAATTGTAAGTGAGATAATCCACTCATTACCATGAGTAAAAAGCATAAACGCCCCCGTTAAGACCAACAACAAAGCACCGAATATTTGCTGACGACGGAGACGTTTCACATTCGTTTTTTTAGATTTCGAAGGGGAATTGATCTGTGCCAAAGCAACAAAGGTAGCACCAATAGTATATACATAAGGCGCGAGCATCCAACCAGTAATATAAACAGCGGCCCCTATGAGAACCATAACAGCACCTACAGTAAAAAGAGCGGGTATCAATTGTTTCATTTTTCTATATCTTCTTCAAATACGTAAATATCTTCATTGGGCTTTTTCATCAGATACTTTTCGCGCGCAATGCGTTCAATAGTACCGGAATCAACGGCAAGTTCATTGAGACGACGAGTATTCTCTTCATATTCCGTCCGGAACTTATCTATTTCTTCACGCAAGCGACTTTTCTCACGCGCATAACCCATACGGCGAACAATACTGTTCTCATCTAAAAATCCGATAAGCACCGCAAACAGTACAAGTGTAATCAAATATTTGTTCTTACAGACAAATAACCAAAAGGAAACAAGTTTATCCACGTTGATTCAATGATTAAATATTATGGTACAAAGATAAAAGGAATAACTGAAAAATTTCTTTTTTTTGCGTACATTTGCATAATAAGAAAACCCTAAATATGGAAAATTATATAGTATCGGCACGTAAATACCGTCCATCTACCTTTGAGTCGGTAGTAGGTCAATGCGCATTGACTACCACACTGAAAAATGCAATCGCTACAGGTAAACTGGCGCACGCCTATCTCTTTTGTGGACCACGGGGAGTAGGAAAGACAACTTGCGCCCGTATTTTTGCCAAAACCATCAATTGCATGAGCCCCACGACAGATGGAGAAGCATGTAACCAATGCGAATCATGTATAGCTTTCAACGAACAACGCTCTTATAATATTCACGAACTGGATGCCGCTTCCAATAACTCCGTAGACGATATCCGCCAACTGGTAGAACAGGTACGTATTCCGCCACAGATAGGTAAATACAAGGTTTATATCATTGATGAGGTACACATGTTGTCCGCTTCTGCCTTCAATGCTTTTCTGAAAACATTGGAAGAACCACCCAAACATGCCATTTTCATTCTTGCTACTACTGAAAAGCATAAGATATTACCGACTATCCTATCACGTTGCCAGATATATGACTTCAACCGCATCAGCGTAGAAGATACCGTAGCTCATCTTGCATATGTAGCTTCTAAAGAAGATATCATAGCAGAACCGGAAGCTCTGAATGTCATAGCCCTAAAAGCAGACGGTGGCATGCGTGATGCCTTATCTATTTTCGACCAAGTAGTGAGTTTTACAGGTGGACATATCACATATCAAAGTGTGATTGAAAACCTCAATGTATTGGATTATGAATATTACTTCCGATTGACGGATTTCTTTCTTGAAAATAAAATCAGCGATGCCCTGCTCTTGTTAAATGATGTATTGAACAAAGGATTTGATGGCAGCCATTTCATCACGGGACTTTCTTCACACTTGCGCGACCTTTTGGTAAGTAAGGATTCTGCTACCCTGCCATTGCTCGAGGTAGGTGCAAGTATCCGGAAACGATATCAAGCACAGGCACAAAAATGCCCATTGTCTTTTTTATACCGCGCCATGAAACTCTGCAACGACTGTGATCTAAGTTATCGTGCCAGCAAAAACAAAAGATTACTGGTAGAACTCACTTTGATACAAGTCACACAACTTATTGCCGAGGAGGATGATTCCGTCGGTGGGCGTAGCCCTAAACAAATTATCAAACCCATATTTACGCAATCTACGGTTATACAGCAGCCACAGGTTGCTCAAGCTACGACTCGGTCACAAGTAGATAATGTGACCCGTCCTCAAGTAGTTTCTGTAACTCCATCTACCACACCTACTACATCTATAACCGCCTCCAAACCGACAACCACTGCACCAACACATATCACGCCAACTTCAGTGTTGTTGTTACAAGGTAAAGAAGAGAAGAAAATACCCGTCATAAAAATGTCGGGACTTGGCGTCTCCATTAAACGCCCCAAAGCAGAAGATGATCCAAAACCTACCAATACAATTCATACAGTACAACAAAGCGTACCAATAGAAGAAGATTTTATCTTCAATGAAAGAGATGTCAATTATTATTGGCAAGAATATGCCGGACGAATGCCCAAAGAACAGGTTGCTATTGCTAAACGTATGCAGAATATGCACGTCAATCTTCTGAATGCCACAACATTTGAGGCCGTAGTGGACAATGAAATTATAGCTAAGGAATTTACCTCATTGATACCAGCTTTACAAGATTATTTACGTACTCGCCTAAAAAACCGTAAAGTCACTATGACTGTACGTATCAGTGCTCCTACCGAAAAAGTTCGGGTATATGGTCGTGTAGAAAAATTTCAGATGATGGCACAAAAGAACGATGCCCTCTTACAATTAAAAGATGAGTTTGGTTTGGAACTATACTAAGTATTCCAATAGAGGAACTTGTATACAGATATCCTATGAGCATAGATATCTTCAAACACAGTCATAACATGAAGTGAGTATGTAATAATAGCAATGAAAGTAACGAATACATAACTATCCCGGTACTGATTTCCATTACCACACCCACTTAAATAACTGAATATCAATCTATCAGTATAGATATTATTTGAGACTAGCTCGAGAATAGCTATTTAGACAGTATACAAATTAGTTCTTTTTAATCAAGATTGATAGTTAGTAATGAAGAAAACACTTATTTTTGTCGAACCAATTAATACTAATAATTAAAAAATTAAAGAAAATGGCTTACGTAATTAGTGAAGATTGTATTGCTTGCGGTACTTGTATCGACGAGTGTCCGGTAGGCGCTATCTCTGAAGGTGATATCTATCATATTGATCCAGAAGCTTGCACAGAGTGTGGTACGTGTGCAGATGTTTGTCCTTCTGAAGCAATTCATCCGGGAGAATAATACGATCCTTAGAAAACAAAGAAAGGCTCGGTTTCAATGAAACCGAGCCTTTCTGTTTGTTCAACGATATTACAAAGTTAAGCAAGTTTTGCCAACGCTTCCTTAATCCGGCGAATAGCTTCTACAATATTTTCATCGCTAGTAGCATAACTCATACGAATACATTCAGGAGCACCAAATGATGTACCACCTACACAAGCCACATGAGCAACTTCCAACAAATACATTGCCAAATCATCTGAATTATCAATTTTGCGCTCAGCTACAGACTTACCGAAAAATGAACTACATTTCGGAAACAAATAGAAAGCACCCTCCGGTACATTCACTTCAAATCCCGGAACTTCCTTGGCCAATTTTACAATGAGGTCACGACGACGTTCAAAAGCTTTACGCATTTCTTCAACCGGAGCCTGCGTACCCGTATAGGCAGCTTCAGCAGCCTTCTGAGATACAGAACAAGGGCCTGAGGTATATTGACCTTGCAGCTTGTTACATGCCTTTACAATATATTCTGGTCCAGCAATAAAACCAATACGCCAACCAGTCATGGCATACGCCTTGGAGACACCATTTACAATCACTGTACGTTCCTTCATTTCAGGAAACTGTGCAATGCTCTGATGTTTACCGATATAATTGATATGTTCATAAATTTCATCTGCAATCACAATTACTTGCGGATACTTAACCAATACAGCGACTAGCCCGGCAAGTTCCTCCTTACTGTATACAGAACCAGTAGGATTAGATGGAGAACAGAGAATTAAAGCCTTTGTCTTTGGAGTAATGGCAGCTTCCAATTGAGCAGGTGTAACTTTGAAATCCTGTTCGATACCTGCGGTTACAATCACCGGCTTACCTTCAGCAAGTTTCACCATTTCCGGATAACTCACCCAATAAGGCGCAGGAACGATAACCTCATCACCCGGATTTACCAACACCATTATAGTGTTGCAAACCGATTGTTTGGCACCATTGGCACAAGAGATTTGTGCCGCCGTATATTCCAGACCATTTTCTTTTTTCAGTTTCTCCACGATAGCATTGCGCAAAGCCGGATAACCCGGTACAGGGGAATAACGAGAAAAATTGTCGTCTATCGCCTTTTTCGCAGCTTCTTTTATGTGATCAGGGGTGTTAAAATCAGGTTCACCGACACTCAAATTAATCACGTCTACACCTTGAGTTTTCAGCTCTGCACTCTTTTGAGACATAGCCAGTGTCGCAGAAGGCGACAAGCTGTTCAAGCGGTCTGATAATTGGTTCATTTTGTTTCTTATTAATGGTTGTTATGCAAATTTGATTGCAAAATAAGCGATTTTATTTGAAATGCGAAAACAAAAAGACAGTTACTTATTAAAATGAAGCGTATGTCCCATACGTTCTTTCTTTGTGCGTAGGTAACGTTCATTATATGGATTGGGGGAAGTTTCAATTGGTACATTCTCCACAATCTCCAATCCATATGCTTCCAAGCCTACACGTTTTACAGGATTATTGGTTAGCAGGCGCATCTTGTGTACACCCAATTCGCGAAGGATCTGAGCTCCTACCCCATAATCACGCTCATCTACCAGATGCCCCAAGCAAATATTAGCATCTACTGTATCCAATCCATCCTCCTGGAGTTTATATGCTTTCATCTTTTCCATCAGACCAATACCACGACCTTCCTGATTTAAATAAACAATCACCCCCTTACCAGCTTTTTCAATCATCTCCATTGCCTTGTGCAGCTGATCACCACAATCGCAACGCATAGATCCGAAGATATCTCCCGTTGCACAAGAAGAGTGTACACGTACCAACACTGGTTCATCCCCACTCCAAGCACCTTTAAACAAAGCTACATGTTCCAATCCATTGGATTTCTGACGGAAAGGTATCAGACGAAAATGTCCGTGTTCAGTAGGCATATCTACCTCCACACCTTTTTCAACAATAGATTCTTGCTTCAAGCGGTATGCAATCATGTCACGGATAGAAATCAGTTTCAGATTAAATTCATCAGCCATTCTACGCAACTCGGGCAAACGTGCCATCGTACCATCCTCGTTCATAATTTCCATCAATGCTCCAGCCGGATAAAATCCTGATAGACGACACATGTCGATGGTAGCTTCGGTATGCCCAGCACGACGTAATACACCTTTTTCCTGTGCGTACAACGGATTGATATGCCCGGGGCGCCCGAATGTAGCCGGAGTAGAAGCAGGATCTGCCAATGCCTGGATAGTTGCAGCACGATCGGCAGCCGATACACCGGTAGTACAACCTTCCAATTTATCAATAGTTACGGTAAAAGGAGTCCCCAGCACAGAAGTATTGTCCGTAACCTGATGTGGCAAATCCAACTCCTTACAACGAGATACAGTGACCGGAGCACACAATACTCCACGGGCATGTTTCAGCATAAAGTTCACCTTCTCCGGTGTAATTTTCTCAGCAGCAATAATCAAGTCTCCTTCATTTTCACGATCTTCGTCATCAACTACTATTACAAAGTTACCCGCCTTGAAATCCTCAATAGCTTCTTCTATTGTATTCAATTGTACTTTTTCCATCTTATTATTGTTTATTTATTCTATTTCGTTTCTATAATTCGCAATATTTCTTCATTGGTTTTAATGATACGTTCCATATCTTTACTCAAACGAATACGGAATGCCCAAATACGAAAATAAAAGAACAGCCCCAACGGCAATACTATACCACAAAGCATATTAAGCCAATAATTACGGAAAGGACGCACATGAGCATGAACCGGAATAACCGGATAATTATTCAATGCCGTTAACAAAGCAACAGATCTCGTATTTGACATCTCATCTATATAACTTTCCAGGCGGTCATTGATTTCTACCATTTCCTCATCACGTGGTGCATCATTCATCCACAATTTTACATAATTAGGCGCACGTTTCAATCTCTTTTTATCAGCATACACGCGGCAATCGACAGATAATTTCCGCAAATCATCCGGCAGGCGTACATAATCCGGATCATGGATAATCACTTCTTTCCGGAATAAATGACGTACACTACGGATACCTACAATTTTCTTAAACCAGTTAATATAAGCATCTGCATTCAACACTACAGAATCATTGTTCGACTTATAAGTAAGGAAAGCCCCCAATGGCGCCAATACCGCTGTACTGGTCCACATGCCCATCCACACAATCCATTTACCGTCACGAGCCATCTTAAAGCCCGTATTATTTATAATATAATAGATAATGAATATAAGTACGGACACAACCACTGGCATACCCAAACCACCCTTCCGGATAATACCTCCCAACGGTGCACCGATAAAGAAGAAAATAAGACACGCCAAAGAAAGCGTTAGTTTATCATGCCACGAAGTCATGTGTCGTCTCAGGCTCGATTCAGTTTGTAAAAGACTGAAACTCTTGAAACTCCAATCGCTGGCAGCGCTCTCCGCACGGCTAACGGCAGTAGAAAGTATTTTCTGCTTCTGCGCCAATGTTGCCACATTATACAAGCTGTCTACATTATAAAAACGCAGATTAGCTGTTTCAATCTTCACGGTATCCTGTTTACTCAACACAGTGGAAGTAGGTTTATAAGTTCCTCCCATGGCCTCCTGATAATAAACCCTTCCCACACTATCATTCAGTACTTTCATAGAATCAATACCTGCTTGTAGCATCTTCATATCCTTACTTCTGGACTGATTACTCATAAAGCCCGCATCTACCATGTTGAAGTCAGAATTAAATTCTATGATCGCATGTTTCTCCCGAAAAGTCTCCCTACGGTAAGGAACATTTTTCTGGCTCATATTCTGTGATTTCAGATTTTCAAACTGTTCGCCACTATACAGATGTAGATATAAATGTTGCTTATCAGCCGTCATTTCCAATCTTCCAGAATCCGCCTTGATAATCTGCGCATTTTCAAACCCCTTTTCGAAATTATAAATCAACACGTCGTAAAGCATACCCGTCTTACGATTTTTATGCTTTACATAAAGATTATAACCATCTATTTCATCATAAAAAACACCCTCAGGTATATCCACTTCAGGAGATTTCTGTTTCATCGAAAACAACAATGTCCATAACTTTGTCTCTGCTATCGGTCCGATAACATTCTGAAAATAAAAAGAAACACAACAGATAAAAGTAATAAAAATAATCAACGGGCGCATAATCTTCAACAAAGGAACACCCGCTGCTTTCATGGCAAGCAATTCAAACCGTTCTCCAAAATTTCCAAAAGTGATAAGAGCCGCCAACAAAATGGCTAATGGCAACGAAAGCGGTACTAATGTAAGCGCCGAATAGAAGAAAAATTGAGCCAATACACTCACTTCCAATCCTTTTCCCACCATCTCATCCACATATTTCCATAGGAACTGCATCATGAAGATGAAAAGACAGATGAAGAACGTACCAATAAAGAGCATGCAAAAACTCTTTAGTATAAATATATCTAACTTTTTTATGCGCAGCATTTTACTTGTTTCATGCAATGAAGACACAAAAATAGCACAAAAAAGGGAGTATGGGAAATTTTTAATTGAAAGTTAACTAAAAACCACACGTTCTACGCAAAGTGTCTACTTGTGAGTCCCATAATTCTCGTAAATCATCCACGTCATCCTCATCTGTAAAATCTGTAATTTCAAGAACGAAATCATTTGTCAACTCACTATTTGTCATTTTTAATTCAAAATACTCACGTACGTTCTCATCGTCCAACCAACGAAAACGAATAAAGGAATATGCCCGCACGGCTATAATCTCAGCATCACGTTTTTCGTTTTTCCCCCAAAAGAAGGAAACGGTTTTATCATCCGACTGCACCCTGTCTGCAAACCAGCCCTCCAAACCGGTAGGTGTGCTTATCGCTGTCCAAAGGATACTTTTAGAAGTCGCATTTAAAAGATATTGCAAATGAACTTTCTTTCTTTCCATAGTTTATTCTGCTTTCTTATTTGCGTCAGCCAAGATAAATACTTTTTTCTAATTACAGAAAATAATTCATTAAATTTATTTAGACGTATCTGTCAACAAAGTTCTAAACATCTGATAATGTGGCACAAATCTGTTAACATAAAAGGATAAAAAGCCCAAATTTCTTTCCGACCATCAAAGAAATAACAGAAAATCCTCATAAAAGTTTTGGCATTTTAAATAAAAGCTATATCTTTGCACCCGCAATCGAGAAATGATGGCGGGATAGCTCAGCTGGTTAGAGCGCATGATTCATAATCATGAGGTCCCCGGTTCAATCCCGGGTCCCGCTACTAATGAAGATTTAGACTGTTGAGAGGCTTCCACTCTTGGCGGTCTTTTTTTATTTTAAATCCTTTTGTGCAACACGAAAACGTAACCGATCAATGAAGGATCAATGTAACCATTGAAATATCATAATACAAAATAATTCATGGAACAACACATCGATAAAAATCCTCGTATCGAGGTAGTAGATGCTTTGCGAGGCTTCGCCGTAATGGCTATCCTTTTAGTTCATAACTTGGAACATTTCATTTTCCCGATCTACCCCACCGACTCTCCAAGCTGGCTGGATATATTAGACCAAGGAGTCTTCAACAGTGTTTTCACCCTATTTGCCGGAAAAGCCTATGCTATCTTTGCACTCCTTTTCGGATTTACATTCTACATCCAGAGCAATAACCAGAAGAAACAGGGTAAAGATTTCGGCTATCGCTTTCTTTGGCGTCTAGCGCTATTGGCTGTATTTGCAACTTTAAATGCAGCCTTTTTTCCTGCCGGAGATGTATTGCTACTGTTTGTTGTTGTGGGAGTTGTTTTGTTCCTCACCCGGAATTGGAATAATAAAGCTATATTCATAACCGCTGTCATCTTCCTATTACAACCTGTTGAATGGTATCATTATATAGCCAATCTGATAAATCCCGCACACCAGTTGCCAGATTTGAAAGTTGGTGAAATGTATACAGAAGTGGCAGAATATACAAAATCAGGCAACTTTTGGAATTTCATCTGGGGTAATATTACCTTAGGTCAAAAAGCCAGTTTATTATGGGCAGTAAATGCCGGACGTTTCTTCCAGACAGCCGGATTATTCCTTTTAGGTTTCTATATCGGCAGAAAACAACTGTTTGTCGCAACAGAAAAAAATCTCCGCTTTTGGACAAAGACATTGATAATATCCGCTATTTCTTTCGCTCCTTTATATACTTTGAAAGAACTGATTATGACAAACGATACAATCGTACAGCAATCAGCCGGAACGGCATTTGACATGTGGCAAAAATTAGCTTTCACTTTAGTATTGATAGCTTCATTTATCCTGCTTTATCAAAGTAAGAAATTTAATAAATCGGTTATGGACTTAAGATTTTACGGAAAAATGAGTCTTACGAACTATATATCCCAGTCTATAATAGGAGCGATTATCTATTTTCCATTCGGCTTATACCTCGCCCCTTATTGCGGATATACACTAAGCCTATTAATCGGCTTTTGCGTATTTCTTTTACAAGTAAAATTCTGTAAATGGTGGTTGACAGGACACAAACAAGGGCCGTTAGAATACATTTGGCACAAATGGACATGGATAGGGACAAACAAATGATTCTCGTAAAGAGAATTTTTATCGGATAAATTCCTCTTTCAATAGTACCTATTCATATCATAAATAATCTTGGCTAGAGATCAACCGATTAATATAAAGCGATGTAAGCTATGATGTTGAACACATTGGCTTATCTGTAAAACAGATATAAGCATCACTCTTTTATTCGTCGTCTGATTACTCGTCCATCTCCTTCTTTCAAAACAAAATTATCCAATTCCATCGTCTCCTCATTCCCGACAGTAAGAGATTTTAAATTAAGAGAACCACTCATTACTTCAATTGTAACCCCTGTGACACTGACATCGACAGTCCCCCATGAATATCCGTTACTCCAAAAATAATTTCCAGGACAATCTGTCACAGTCATACTCTTGTCCACACCGGAATATTGAAAACCACTTAAAGCAACAATGATAGACCAACTTGCCATCGAACGGGCATAATGATGCCCACACTCTGGTTCACTGAACGGATTTCGTTTAGCTCCATCATGACGATCACGAATAGACTGTATACAGGTCAATGCTTCCTTTTTCATACCTTCATAAATCATACCTACGGCCGCACAATACTCAAATCCAGTCATTACCTCGGCAAAATACGGGAATGGTACCTCCAAACGCCCCTTAGGCCAGGATGCCATAACTAAACCAGCTTCAGTTCCCAACACATAAGAACGCATATTATTGAAATGACGGCTAAAATCGGAAACATAATTATACTTCATGATACTATTCATTGTTGCTTGAATATATTCTTTTTTTCCTAAATAGCCTAACCCACACAGATGTGCCATATATTGTCCCACCAACTGATCTACCAGACAACCAGATCCTAATTGGAATGGTGGTATCTGAGCATTTGGATCATTCATGTCAATATATTCAAATGTTTTCGGGTCGGTAATTTTATGTTCATAATATTCACCATTGAATAAGTTCTGATCCATCCATTTACTACCATTTTCAAACAAAACGTTACACTTTTTTGCAAAATCTTTGTCTTGCATGGCAAGTGCCATTTTTTCTGCCGCTTTCAGTGCTCCCATATACCAAAATCCCATTTGCGGATTAGGGCCGTAATAGTCCACATCCATTGTATTATGTTGAGAACCTTCCATAATCCCATCCTGATTACCATCCCATCCTTTTTCTATCCAAGCATAAGAGAGAACTTTTTTTACTTGCATCCAATTATTTCTCAAAAAATCATTATCTCCCGAAAGTTGCCATTCACGATATATTTTCATAATACACCCCATTTGCCCATCAGCAGCAGCCGATTTTGGAGGATTAGCTTTGGAAAGGGGAAGAGACGCACGAAAATTCATTAACCCATTTTCCTTAGTAGCATAATTAAACTCCACATCCCTCATTGTTTTTGCCAAGTCACCAAAAAGATAAGGAGTAGCTGTCTCATAATTCCAAACATGTGTACATGAACCCGCGCATGAGCCAAAACGATCCATAACCCCTTCCCATCCCATCATGTGCCCGCTAGGAAGACGAAACACGGTTTGTGACCGTAAAGTAGCAAGATTAAACAAAGCAGCCTCCTTTACGACATCCGGATAAGATGTATTAAGCAAGGTATTTACAAATAATAAAGTTTTCTTCTCCAATTCAGGTATTTGCGGAATAATAGTCTCTGCCGCTTTCCAGGCATCCTGATATTTTTGACTATAATAATTACCAACTACAGTAGAAGACCATGCTTGGCGGTTCGGAAAATTCCAAGTGATATAAAAAGTAAATGTTTCTGTGCTTTGTGGTTTTATTGTCTTCTTTACAGATAAAGAAGCCATTGGATCTTCATCTTTCGATACCCCCCTTTCTGTCAATACACCGTCAGCACTGAAATCGTCCCAAAAATTTAATATTCCATTATTCCAGTCATTCGCTTTTGAAGAAGTACGAAAAGTTACACCATCGGTTGCTTGAGTTGTGAGAGCAATAGTTCCCCATGCCGGATCTTTTTTATCCACGCCGTCAGAATATAGATAAATCCCTCTCATTATATCACTTTCAATATATTTATTTTTATTATTTTTTACACCGACAGGAATGTAGTCACCTTTCCAGTCGGTCTGAAATTTACTTCCATCTTTACCGATAAAGTTACGCATAGACCCACATATAGCCACTTCAATCTGCCGTGTAGTACTATTAGTCACTTCATAAGAAAGTACGGCAATCGGTAATCCGCTTGCTTCCGCATTTCCAGGTATGAAGGGATTGAAGCCTTTTATTCTTACTTTTACCGGCAATTCTTCATCGGACAAATATACTTGTCCAAAAGGATAAGCTGCGCCAAATGAAGCCTTCGCAAAGCGTGGCATTCCATGATGATTAACCGGACGACCTTCATAATGGAGATATTCCTGAGTATACAAAGGACCTGCCAACAAAGTAGTAGTTGCTTTCTGTTGCCATGGTTTGACATAAATGGCGAAAAACGGAGCATCATTTCCAGTTGTAACCGTACTATACTTTTTTGCCGGTATATTCATAATTTCCCAATCCCGAAGTTCTCCACGACCACCAAGCGCTACAGTTCCAGTTCCAATACCTCCTAATGGCAAGGCTATCTGATAAAGATGTTCTTGATCATACTGTTTCAAAACCGGCCATTCTTGCGGTTTCCATTCTTGAGCAGTCATAATACTGGAAAACAACACTCCAGCTACCACTAGTTTGAGTTTATTCATGTATATAATCATTAAGTTTGTAAATAGCAGAATAGGTCTACTTATAACAACATTACATCAAGATGAAGAGTAAAAACACAATTAACGAGATTTACCAGATATATTTTTTACTCATTATATTGTATTGGCAAATGTAATGATTTAGTTCAACAGCTATTGAGATATTCACTTGCTTTCAGTTCTTTTTTCTTGTTTTCACTAATCTCAGATATCGCCTATCTTGTTCATTTCAATTTATCCTTTTACCGATAGAATACTCCACAAATTATTTATATGACAGAAATACGGACAAAAAAACAAAAGTACAACAGCCTTTTAACAAATACTTGTTTGCTTTTGAGGGATAAACCAAGTTCAAAAAATGCAGAAAAAGGAAAATGTGAACACAAACAGTTGATATATGGATAGACTTGTTCAACGATAAGCCGCTAACTTTGTGGGAAATTATCAGTTGTATATCATGAAAAGACTACTATTCACTTTTACTTTTTTCTGTTTACTTGTCGTAGGAGGACACGCACAAAAGGTTCTAACCCTGAAAGAGTGCCTTGAGATAGGGATTAAGAACAATTTATCCTTAGAAAGTAAACGTAATGAAATACAGAAAGGTAAGTACGGCATTTCTGAAAATCGTGCAAGGTTATTACCGCAAATCAATGGCTTCGCTAATTATAATGATAACTTTGATCCACCGGTATCCGTTACCGATGGTTCAGCATATGGTAATCCTTACAACGTTACTTATACCTTGCAGCACAATGCCAACTTCGGGCTGCAACTACAAATGCCGCTTTACAACCAGACACTCTACACCACTATGTCCATTGCCAAAACAATGGACGAACTGAACCAACTTTCTTACGAGAAAGCACGGGAAGACCTCATTCTGGAAATTTGCAAATTGTATTATCTGGGACAAACCACAGTCGAACAAATCACTCTGACAAAAGCGAATATCATCCGGCTGGAAGAATTGAAAAATATCACCATGGCTTTTTTCGATAATGGAATGGCAATGGAGGTCGACGTAAAGAGGGTAAACATCAATTTGGAAAACCTGAAAGTACAATATGATAATGCAAAGGCAATGCTGGAACAACAGATAAACCTGCTCAAATATATCATTGATTACCCAACAAACGAACAGGTAACCCTGACCCCGGTAAATCCCGAAAATATTACCCCAGTCGCATTGACCGGCCTATCGGAAGGTTTGTATGAGTTACAACTCATACAATCACAAAGGATGATGGCTGAACAACAAAAAAAGATGATTGGACACGGTTATATTCCCTCTTTAAACTTGACAGGCAACTGGATGTTTTCCGCTTATACAGATAAGGGGTATCATTGGTTTCATAGTGGTCCTTCCAATCATTGGTTCCGTTCTTATGGGATAGGATTATCCTTGCGTGTACCGATATTCGACGGTCTGGATAAACGGTATAAAACCCGAAAAGCAACAATTGATATAGAAAACATAAAACTGGCACAGGAGAACACTCGCAAGAACTTGCAAACACAATATCTGAATGCCACTAACGACCTGATGAACAATCAACGTAATTTCAAAAAGCAGAAAGACAATTATCTGTTAGCGGAAGATGTGTATACAGTCACTATGGACCGCTATCGGGAAGGTATCACTTCGATGACCGAAGTCCTTCAGGATGAAATGCGGATGAGTGAGGCACAGAACAATTATATCAGTGCACATTACAATTACCGGGTAACCACTTTGTTGTTGCTGAAACTCACGGGACAAATAGAAACATTGATTAATCATCAGTAATTTTTCAAATAATCATATTAAATAGTATAACGGATATGGGAACAAAAGAAATTGACAGCGCAACAAATACACATCAGGAAAAAGCAAAAAAACTACGGAAGTTACGCCGTTGGCAAATCGTGGTCAGCCTGATAGGCATAGCAATTATCATTTGGGGAGTAATTCAGGTTGTCTGTCTCTTCCTAGACTATAAACAGACTGAAACGAGTAACGATGCCCAAATAGAACAATATATTTCGCCCGTCAATCTGCGTGCATCGGGTTATATCAAGAAGATATACTTCACCGAACATCAGGAGGTACGCAAGGGAGACACATTGCTTGTACTAGATGACCGTGAATATAAAATCCGCGTAATGGAAGCCGAAGCCGCCTTGAAAGACGCACAAGCAGGAGCTACCGTCATCGGAGCTACCTTACAGACCACACAAACCACGGCTTCAGTCTATGATGCTTCCATTTCAGAAATAGAAATTCGACTGGCAAAATTGGAGAAAGACCGCCAACGTTATCAAAATCTGGTAAAAAGGAATGCAGCCACTCCCATACAGTTAGAACAGATAGAAACAGAATACGAAGCTACCCGCAAAAGACTCGAGGCAACAAAGCGCCAGCAAAAGGCCGCTTTCTCCGGCGTAAATGAAGTATCTCACCGACGGGAAAATACCGAAGCTGCCATTCAGCGGGCAACAGCTGCTTTAGAGATGGCACGGCTGAATCTCTCTTATACGGTAGTGGTGGCTCCCTGCGATGGTAAACTGGGACGCCGTGCGCTGGAAGAAGGTCAGTTTATCACTGCCGGACAGACCATCACTTACATTCTGCCCGATACACAGAAATGGATTATTGCCAACTACAAAGAGACTCAGATAGAGAACCTGCATCCGGGACAGGAAGTCGTCATCACAGTAGATGCCATCAGCAACAAGAAATTCACGGGAAAGATAACGGCCATATCCGGCGCTACCGGCTCCAAATACTCTCTGGTTCCTACTGATAATTCCGCCGGAAACTTTGTAAAGATACAACAACGCATACCAGTACGCATTGATTTCACCAATTTGTCTAAAGAGGAGAATGAAAAACTGGCGGCAGGTATGATGGCGGTAGTGAAAGTAAAACTTTAATCATCAATTATCCTATGCCTTCATATCCAAGAAATTACCCATTCTACAACTGGGTACCAAAACCGGTTGGCATTATTATACTGGTATTATTCTTCCTACCGATACTCACGGTGGGAGGAACCTACTCGGTGAATAGTACTGAGATGATGAGCGGACTGGGTATTATTTCCGAGCACATCCAATTCACTAACTTTGCCACATCAATAGGTATGGCGGCTTTCTGCCCTTTTTTGTACCGGTTGGTACTCATCCGCAGGGAGAAAATGATGTGTATCGCCGGTTTCTCGCTAATGTATATATTCAGTTACATCTGCGCCAAGACCGACAGTATATTCCTGCTGGCGCTTTGCAGCCTACTCACAGGATTTCTCCGGATGGTACTGATGATGGTCAATCTGTTTACCCTCATCAAGTATGCCGGACATATAGAGGCCTATGAGAAAATAACGCCCGGCAACGAACCCGCAACCGGAGAAGGTTGGGACAAACTGGATATCGAGCGGAGTGCCGCCCAACCCGCCATTTATCTGTTTTTCATGATATTAGGACAGATAGGAACTTCACTCACTGCCTGGCTTGCCTTTGAATACGAATGGCAATATGTATACTATTTTATGATGGGTCTGCTGTTGCTCTGCATCCTCATCACATTCATTACGATGCCCTATCATAAATATACCACACGCCGTTTCCCCATCAATTTCAAACAATTTGGCAATGCCTCCATTTTCAGTATTACACTGGTTTGCATCACTTATGTATTGACTTACGGAAAAGTGCTCGACTGGTATGATGACCCCACCATACAATGGGCCACTATCTGCGCCATTATTGCGGGTGGACTGTTTATCTATATAGAAGCCACCCAACGTAATCCCTACTACCAATTGGATGTATTCAAGCTACGCACCATCCGTATGGGATTTCTGTTGTACTTCTTGTTGATGGTACTTAATTCCAGCGCCATGTTTGTCAATGTGTTTACAGGGATAGGGATGAAACTGGATAACTTTCAAAATGCCACACTGGGTAACTGGAGCATGCTGGGATATTTCATCGGCGGCATTGCCACTATCTGGCTGAGTGTGAAAGGGGTACATTTCAAATATCTTTTTTCCACCGGTTTCCTGCTGTTGGGACTGTCTGCTATGTTCATGTACTTTGAAGTGCAAGATGCCGGATTGTATGAACGCATGAAGTATCCGGTCATCATCCGTTCCACAGGCATGATGTTACTCTATTCACTGATACCCACATTCGCCACCCAGCGCATGCCCTACAAGTACCTGTCTTCCTGGATTTGCACCATGCTCACCGTACGCATGGTATTGGCTCCCGCTATCGGTACCGCCCTTTATACCAACGTACTGCAAGAAAGGCAACAATATTACGTCACCCGGTATGCACACGATGTAGACATGTTACACCCCGAAGCATCCGCATCATTTACCCAAACCGTACAAGGGATGCAATACCAGGGAAAAAGCAAGCAAGAAGCAGTCAATATGGCCGCCATGTCCACCAAAGGCCGCATACAAATACAAGCCACACTTTCTGCCGTGAAGGAAATGGCAGGATGGACATTATATGCCTGCTTCATTTGTATGATATTTGTAGTTGTAATACCCTATCCTAAACGAAAATTACTAACTTAGCACTGTTTTAAGTATAGAATAGTGATTTCCCGTAATATGAATCTTCAACAGGAACAGTTAAACCGCCTCGACCGTGCATTGGCGGACGGACAAGATATTTGCAGTTCAGAAGGTATACTCTATGCCTTTCCCGAATCTTTAATGAAGCCTTTTCCGGTAAACGGAGTGGGTATTATCATTTGTCAGCAAGGAAGTTTTACATTTTCACTTAACGACAAGGTTTTCTCCGCCCAAGCGGGTGAAACAGTTTTTATTCCTGAAGATTGTTTCTTTCAGGTACAACAAGCCTCACAGAACATCGAAGTCTTTATACTCGTCTATCAGATAGAACCGATACGAGACTTTATCGGTAATACGGTAGCTTCAATGTATCTGTACTCGCAACTCGCAACGGAACCGTGTTATGTATGGAATACCGGCGAAGAGGAAGAAGTTATGAAATATATGTCTCTGCTGGACAACACGCTACAAATGGGCGAAAATACTTATAACCATTATGAACAGAAATTATTGTTGCTGGCATTGACATACAGGATATGTTCCATCTACAACCGCAAGCTTATTACCAACCGGGAAAACGTAGGGCACAAGCATGACGTTTTTATCCGGCTCATCCAGTTGATTGAGCAGAATTATACGAAAGAGCGCGGCGTGGAGTTTTATGCCGATAAACTTTGTTTGTCTCCCAAGTACCTGTCGGCCCTGTCCAAATCAATCTGCGGATATACTGTACAAGAGTTGATATTCAAATCCATTATCCGTAAAAGTATATCACTCCTTAAGAATACACAAAAGAATATTCAGGAGATTTCCGATTTCTTCAACTTCCCCAATGCTTCCTATTTCGGCACTTTTTTCAAGAAGCAGACAGGCATGTCACCCCAACTGTACCGTAGAAAGTAAAGCAAGGAGAACGCTGCAAAGTGTTATGCTTTTAGCCGCATAATGAAACGGCTGCCTTTTCCCAACTCGCTTTGAACGGTCAAAGTGCCACCATGAGCCTCTATAAAATCTTTCGAGATGGAAAGTCCCAACCCACTACCCTGTACTTTAGTTCCGGGTACGCGGAAATAGCGGTCAAAGATACTCTGGTGGTAACGCGGGTCGATACCTTTACCAAAATCCTGCACATACATTTCCACAAAGTCATTATCATGCCAGGCACCGATAATCACACGTCCGTTCTCTTTAGAGTAACGGATGGCATTGCTCAAAAGATTGGTCAGTACCCAAGCTATCTTCTCACTGTCAACAAACAATTTCGGCATCTTTTCTTCCGGATACTCCACTTCTATCTGAATACCGAACTTATCGGCCTGTACCCGATTGGCTTTGATGGCATATTCTATCAGTTCGATAGGTTTGGTTATCTTCGGCATCATTTGCAGTTTGCCAGCCTCCACTTGTGTCAGGTTCAGCAGCTCTCCGGTAATGTCCAGCAAACGGCCGGCATTGTCTTTGATACTTTTTGAAAGTTGTTCCTGTTCACCGTTCAAAGCCCCTATTCTCTTATCCTCGAGCAATTGCAGACTCATCAGGATAGCCGATATTGGCGTTTTCAGTTCGTGGGAAATGGTAGAGATAAACGTAGTTTTTGCTGTATCCAGTTCTTTGAATTCCGTGATATTCTTCAGTAGGATAACATCACCCAGATTACGGGGTTCGTCTTCGTCGGCTTCCGTATTGAGAATGGTGATATAAGAAGCTTTGAAATAACTCTCCTTATTATCCGCATAGATTTTCAACGGTTCTTTCTTTTCGCCGGGAGTTACCAACTCACGCACCAGTCGACGGAGTAAATCATTCTTCAACGACAGTTCTTCGGCAGAATGGCGGATCACCTCTTCCCGCTTAAGATTGAGAACGGTCAGCGCTTCGTGGTTGATAAAGAGAATTTCCCGTTCCCGGTTCAGGCCAATAATCGGTTCGTCAATACTATTGACGATCGCTTCCAGAAACTTCTTGGCAGCCAGGATATCATTCAGCGTACTGGCACGATATTCCGCCAAGCGTTCCGCCATACGGTTAAAGCCATTGGCTACCGCACAAAACTCCTCATGACCACTCATATTAAGCCGTTTCTCATAATTGTGATTAGCTATCTCAAGAATACCTTGCGTCAGTTCCCGGATAGGTTTATTAATAGAACGGGGTAACCAAATCAACAATACGATACTGGTAAGGATACAGATACCACCGACAATCGATATCCATAACAATGCACGTTGCAGACCGGGCATTGCCGCCGGACTGTCCGGTTCGGTTGCCGTCAGAATTTGCAGGTTCACAACGGACAAGGCAACTAATAGAATTATCATTCCCGCCAATATACCTACGCTTAGTATTAATTTTGTTCGAATATTCATAACTCTTCTCTAATTAAAATTTATGCAAGTATAATCAAATCTATATTCCCTTGTGCCAGTTTACTCACAAATTTTCTGTATTTCAATATCATAAACAATGATTGCGGCAGACGAAAGGAAGGACTTCCCATACATACGGTCGTTATCTGCTTCTCTTTACAAGTTTCCACAATACTTCCCAACACATCTTTGGACTGCACCTGTACTACCTCTCCACCCAACTCGGCAACCAATTTAAAATGGTTCAACAGGTATCGCTGGCTCGCCAATTCTATGCGATCGGTACTTTCACGGGGAGTCTGCACATAGAGAGCCACAAAAGAAGTATTGTAGCGGGTGGCCAGACGTGCTGCTTTGCGAATGATACGCCGTGGCGTCTTTTCGTGACTGCTGATACAGGCAAGAAACTTCTCATGGCGAACCCCGACATTCGCCACCACTTCATTCTCTACCTGTTTTTCTACCCGGAGCGCTACTTCCTTCAATGCCAGTTCGCGCAACTGAAGGATATTCTCTATCCGGAAGAAATTAGTCAACGCTGTCTGTATTTTCTCCGGGCGGTAAATCTTTCCGGCTTTCAGACGGGTAATCAGTTCATCGGCAGTCAGGTCAATATTTACCACCTCGTCGGCTTCCTCCAGCACACTGTCGGGAATACGTTCTTTCACTTCTATACCGGAAATACCCTGTACCTCCTCATTCAAGCTTTCTATATGCTGGATATTGACGGCAGAAATGACATTGATACCCTCACTCAGCAAATCCATTACATCCTGCCATCGCTTCTCATTCCTACTTCCCTCTACATTGGTATGCGCCAGTTCATCTACAATCACAATTTCAGGATGGCTTCGGACGATTGCCTCCAAATCCATCTCCTCCAGCTCCTTCCCTTTATAGAAAATCTTGCGGCGGGGAATGAGAGGAAGTCCTTCAAGCAACGCTTCCGTCCCGGTACGTCCATGAGTCTCGATATAGCCAATCTGTACATCTACCCCATTATCCAACAGTTCATGTGCTTCCTGGAGCATACGGTATGACTTGCCCACCCCGGCAATCATACCGATGTAAAGTTTGAACTTGCCATAGCGGGATTTCCTTATCAAGTCCAGGAAATGCTGTACGCTTTCTTCTCTGTTCATGGTTTCAAAGTGATGCCAAATACCAGATGTGTATCCTCCATACGTGGATTCCAGATGGCATGAGCAAACACCGGTATAGCAAACTTATCTGTTATCTTTATATCCGTCGTAGCCTTCAAAGCCAAATTGGTCACGGCAAAACCATTATTGGATATTCCATAAACGCCTATACCGGCTTCATAAGGCAAAAAGCCGCAAGTAGCGTTCAAGTCGACGGACTTGATACTGAACGGATAATTCAATTCGACATAAGAAGAATAATTCTGTTTTCCTTCTTCATTTTTGTCGGCACCGGCAAACATGGTATACCAGCTTATTGATAATGGGAATTTCTTCATAGGTAATGTATATGCCAGCCCCGCTTCAAAATGATGAGCTGTTTCATGGCTCTTAAAATTAAAATACTTACCGGCTCCCTGCCCTGCCCACCAGAGACTGGCCAAAGAAAGTATAAAACCTGATTGACCTAAAGTATAAGCGGCCGTCAAGTCTATCTCTTTCGCAGCCACACCTTCCGAAGCAACGGTTCCATCAAAATCGGTAGAGCCCCATGCCGTCAACGAAAAATTACCGATACCAAAACCCAATGTCGGCTGAAAGCTGGCACCGGTCTGATAAAAGCCACGCCACACGTATGAGCTTACCAAGTCACCTTGTATTTTAAACTCTTGAGCCTGCACTTGAGTGATCCCTGTAAAACATGCTGCAACGGCAACAACCATACTAATGAAAAGTATTTTTAAAGTATTCATATTCTTATTCGTTATTTCTTTTGTTAACTCCATTTTCCTCTAAAGCGATGTTCAGTTTCAGTACATTCACCTTTTCCGTACCGAACAAACCGAATAACGGTTTCTCCACAGTTTTGTCAACTATCGCCTTTACATCCGCCTCATTCATGCCACGTGCCTGTGCCACCCGCTTCACCTGTATATAGGCACAGGCAGGAGTGATATCGGGATCCAGCCCGGAACCACTGGCGGTAACCATTTCGGCAGGAACATCCTTGCGGCTCAAATAAGGATGATGCAACAGGAAAGTATCTATACGGGCTGCCACTTCAGCAAGATATTCCTCATTGGTAGGCCCCTTGTTACTGCCAGCAGAAGCGGAAGCATCGTAACCGGCGCAGGAAGGACGTCCCCAAAAGTAGATATCTTCCGTAAACTGCTGTCCCACATTGGCAGCGCCTACCACTTTCCCATTCAGGGTGGCCACTTCCGCATTCCCCTTGTTGGGACCGGCAAATTGTGCAAATATCCACAAAACAAGAATATAGAAGACGGAGAAGAACACGCAGAATGCGAGTGTTATTTTAAGTGATTTCCAAAGAGTTTTCATTTTTCCTTTTTATTATTAGTTAATTGATAATTTAGAAGAATAAACTGACTAACATATCTATCAGTTTAATACCTATGAACGGTGCAATAACCCCGCCTACCCCATATATCAGCAGATTGCGGCGAAGCAGCGCACTGGCGCCTATCGGCTTGTATTGCACTCCCCTCAAAGCCAACGGTATCAAAATCGGAATAATGACAGCGTTGAAGATGACAGCCGAAAGGATAGCCGTTTCAGGAGTATGCAATTCCATGACGTTCAGCGGTGCCAGTTGCGGTATGGCAACCATGAACAAGGCAGGAATAATGGCAAAATACTTGGCAACATCGTTTGCTATGGAGAAAGTGGTCAGCGTGCCGCGTGTCATCAACAACTGCTTGCCTATTTCCACGATTTCAATCAGTTTCGTCGGATCATTGTCGAGATCCACCATATTACCGGCTTCCTTGGCAGCCTGCGTACCACTGTTCATGGCAACACCTACATTGGCCTGTGCCAATGCGGGAGCATCATTCGTACCGTCACCCATCATAGCTACCAGCTTACCTGCCTGCTGTTCCTTCTTGATATATTCCATCTTATCCTCCGGCTTAGCCTCAGCAATGAAATCATCCACACCTGCCTTTTCCGCAATATATCTGGCAGTCAACGGATTGTCACCGGTCACCATCACCGTTTTCACTCCCATCTTGCGAAGACGTTCAAAACGTTCCCGGATACCCGGTTTGATAATGTCCTGCAACTCGATGACACCTGTTACCTGCCGGTTGACACATACCACCAACGGAGTTCCACCATTACCGGAGATTGCCGAAATGACTTCTTCCACTTCTCCGGGAAACTTATTTCCGGCACTCTCCACAATCTTACGGATGGCATCAAAGGCGCCTTTTCGGATTTGAGTTCCGTCCGGCAAGTCCACGCCAGAACATTTGGTTTCGGCGGTAAACAAAATCATGCGGGCGTCGGTCGTGTTCAAATCGCGCATCCGATAGCCGTTTTCACGCCCCAAATCGATGATGGATTTTCCTTCCGGAGTTTCATCGGAAAGTGAAGAAAGCAGACAGGTTTCTATAAAAAGCTTCTCGTCAACGCCCGGAGCAGGATGAAACTTCGTAGCTTTACGGTTACCGATAGTGATGGTACCGGTCTTATCCAATAACAAAGTATCAATATCACCGGCAGTTTCTACCGCCTTGCCCGATTTAGTGATGACGTTAGCACGCAACGCACGATCCATGCCCGCAATACCGATGGCAGAGAGCAAACCGCCGATAGTAGTCGGTATCAGACAGACAAACAGGGAGAGAATGGCGGCAATAGAAATATATGTACCCGGATGGTCGATATTGGTATAGTCCGCCATCGGTATCAGAGTGACGCACACAATGACAAACACCAATGTAAAACCAGCCAAGAGGATAGTCAACGCTATTTCGTTCGGCGTTTTCTGCCGGGTGGCTCCTTCGACCAGCGCAATCATCTTGTCGAGGAAACTTTCACCCGGCTGCTGGGTTACCAATACTTTTATCTTGTCGGAAAGCACTTTTGTACCTCCTGTCACGGAACTCTTGTCACCACCCGCTTCACGAATAACCGGAGCAGACTCACCGGTAATGGCGCTCTCGTCAATAGATGCCAATCCTTCTACTATTTCACCATCGGCAGGGATTGTATCACCGGCTTCACAAATAAAGTAATCCCCCTTCTTCAGACGTGAGCTACTGATACTGCGAATTTTACCATCGACCAGGATTTTGGCGGGAGTCTCTTCACGGGTTTTGCGTAAGCTGTCTGCCTGTGCCTTACCACGTGCTTCGGCGATGGCCTCGGCAAAATTGGCAAACAACAGGGTGGCAAACAGAACTATAAATACCAGGAAATTATATCCAAACGTCCCATATTCCGGAGTTGTCAACGAGAGCAAACAGACAACCAACATAATAGCTGTCACTACTTCTACCGTAAACATGATCGGATTCTTTATCATCACCCGCGGGTTCAGTTTCACGAATGACTGTCTCAAACTTTCCATGACTTGCTCCTTTTGAAATAAAGAAGCTGATTTTTTATCTTTCATATCTTTAGTTATATAAAATAATACTGTACGGACCAGAGTTCTATACCTGTTACCTTTCCTATAGGGACTTAATTCCTCTCATCCTGATATCGAAGGTCTGAATATCCGGAACTCTTCATTCAAAACATCCCCATGTTTTACCGTAAAACATCCAGGTCTTTTGGGCAAAAACATCCCCATGTTTTGGGGTAATACATCCGGATGTTTTGACCTCTCAGTCCCAATATCAAAGGAGATAAGTATACAAGTCTTTCCGGTTAAGTGCAGATGCCTTGTACGTTGCATATAGTTCATCATCGGTTACATTGAGAAATGTTCGGCAATCGTACTCAGGGCATGAGCCGGGAAGAAAGACAGGGCAGCCACAATGAAGATTACAACGAAAGTCATAATGCCGAACGTCAGCGTGTCTGTCTTCAGAGTACCGGCACTCTCCGGAATAAACTTCTTCTCTGCCAATAAACCTGCGATGGCTACCTGCCCCACAATCGGAATGAACCGGCTCAGAATAAGTACCCAACCGCATGCATAATTCCAGAACGGAGTATTATCACCCAGCCCCTCAAAACCCGAACCATTGTTTGCGGCACAGGAAGTGAACTCGTACAACTGTTCGCTCAGGCCGTGAAAACCGGGATTGTTCAACCATCCGCCCTCGCCCGCAACGAAATCGGGATGGTAGGTATAGAGGTAACTGGACAATGCAGTACCGACCAAGATCACAAACGGGTGGAGTAAAGCTACAATAGTGGCAATTTTCATTTCGCGTGCCTCTACCTTCTTGCCCAGAAATTCCGGTGTACGCCCCACCATCAGTCCGCTAATGAATACTGCGATAATAATGAACGTATAATAATTCATCCAACCCACTCCGACACCACCGAACCAGGTATTAATCTGCATGTTCAGCATTTCCATCAATCCACTAAGAGGCATCGTCGAATCGTGCATGCCATTGACCGATCCGTTGGAAGTGACCGTTGTCGTGATACTCCACAAGGCAGTGGCTCCAGCCCCTAAACGAACTTCTTTGCCTTCCATTGCCCCACCGTCTTGCGCAATGCCCAGTTCATCAATACGCGGATTACCATTCATTTCCTGATAAACATTGATGCCGACACCTACCAGATAGGCAAAAAGCATCACTCCATAAATACTATACGCCAATTTCTTTCGTCTCGTATAGAAGCCCAGCGCAAAGACCATCGCCATCGGGATAATCAAGATAGCCCAACATTCCGCTATATCAGACAGATAAGTAGGGTTTTCCAAAGGATGCGAGGAGTTTACCCCGAAATATCCACCGCCGTTGGTACCCAACTGCTTGATGGGAACGATAGCTGCCGCAGGACCTTGTGACACAAGTTGTTCCTGACCTTCCAATGTGGTGACTTTCATCTTACCCTCAAATCCCATCGGTGTTCCTTGCGTGATAAGCAGAAAACCGACAACCAGTGAAAGTGGCAACAAGATACGTGTACAGCTCAGAACCAAGAAGTTCCAGAAGTTACCTATCGTTTTCGTGGTTTTGGAAGCGATGGATTTCATGATACCCGCCATAGCCGCCATGCCGGTAGCGGCAGTAATGAACTGGAAGAGCATGATGACAAACAATTGGGTGAAATAGGTCAGACCGCTTTCACCGGAATAGTGTTGTAAGTTGCAATTTACCATAAAGCTGATGCAGGTATTAAATGCCTGACTGGGAGTTTGCGGACCATTTCCATCCGGATTTAACGGTAACCAATGCTGTGTAACCAGCAATATCATACCCCAGATAAACCAAAAGGCGTTCAATATCAAGAGAGCTTTCAGGAATTGTTTCCAGTTCATCTCTTCCCGAGGATTAATGCCTCCTACTTTAAAAATCAGTCTCTCAACCGGCTTCATGAAGTCCGATCCTGTTTTTTCTCCTTTATATACCTTTGCAATGTATTTCCCCAGCGGGTAGGATAATCCCACCATCAGAAAGATCTGCAAGGCTATACCTAAAATTTCCGTATTCATTTCATTCATTGATTATCATTTACAAACCTCTCAAAACTTCTCGGGCTTCAAAAGCACATACATCAAGTACCCGAACACCGCTATACCTAATACTAATAATATTGTGTACATAATCCCTCTCCTTTAAATCTTTTCAAACCAATCTACACACTTCCAGAAAAGCCAGAAAGCGAACAAGCCGCTCAACAGGCAGAGAATAAATGAAATAGTTGTTCCCATGTTTTTACCTTTTAAAATGTTACTATATGTTTTTACCGGGAAAGTAAGATGCCAAAGATGTGCCAAAGAATGAAGTTACACTATAAGTAACTAATAAACAGAGAGGTGTATATTATATAGAGAAAGAAATAAACAACAAGCACCCTTCCATTTTGGAAGGGTGCTTGTCAAAATAGAAGGAGTAATAGTAGTAAAATAAAAAATGCACTTTAACAAAAAGATTGAAAATCCAACTATATCTTATATTCCTCAATCTTACGGTACAAGGTGGTCAATCCAATCTTCAGGAGCCGTGCAGCCTCTGTCTTATTCCCTTTGGTGTATTCCAATACACGGGCTATGTGGCGGCGTTCCATAGCCGAAAGTTCAAAACTGCCGGAAGCATTATCGTCCGATTGTTCATAATGGACATTCTGAATTTCGAGTGGCAAGTCTTCCACTTCCAGCCGTTCGCCCTCACAGACAATCAGGCTACGTTCTATCACATTGCGCAATTCGCGGATATTCCCTTTCCAGGGCTGTTGTTCCAGGGCGGCAAGAAATTCGGGAGAAATCTCACCTATCGCACGCGACAGTTGTACGGAGAAGTTCTTCACAAAGGCCTTTGCCAGCAAGCGGATATCGCCCATACGTTCACGTAAAGGCGGCAGATGTACCTGGAAAACACTGAGACGATAGAATAAATCCTCACGAAAACGGTCTTTGGAGATCTCTTCCGGCAAATTACGGTTGGTTGCAGCGATAATGCGCACATTGACACGAGTGGGTTTCGTGTCCCCTATCTTGATATATTCTCCCGTTTCAAGGATACGCAACAGTTTGGCTTGGAGTTCGAAAGCCATCTCACCTATTTCATCCAAAAAGATAGTGCCGTTGTTGGCTTCTTCGAACAATCCTTTCTTATCTTTCAATGCCCCGGTAAACGAACCCGCCTTATGCCCGAACATTTCACTTTCCAATAGTTCCTTACTGAACGAAGAACAATTCACCGCTACAAAACTCTGCTTGGCACGTTTACTATTATAATGAATAGCTTGGGCAAAGACTTCCTTACCGGTTCCCGTCTCTCCGGTCAACAGCACGGGTACGTCTGTCCCTGCCACCTTGCGAGCTAATGAAACAGCATCCTTCAGGACTTTGGATTCTCCTAAGATAGAATCGAAAGAATAAGCCTGCCCCATTTTCTTCTCCAATTTCTCTAACCGCACGTTCATACGTGCCTTCTCGACGGCACGACTTATCAGAGGAATAATCTTATTATTGTCGTCTCCTTTGGTGATATAGTCGAAAGCACCGTTTTTAATAGCTTGCACTCCATCGGGGATATTGCCGTGCGCCGTCAAGAGAATAACCTCTACATTAGGAGCGGCTTTCTTGATGGCCATCACTAAATCGACACCATTCCCATCAGGAAGAAAGACGTCGCACAACGCCACATCCGGACCTTGAAGTTCCAATTGTTTCAAAGCAGCCCTGCAATCACCGGCCTGACAGACTTCATAACCTTCCAGTTCCATCATGCGTGCCAACAAGGTACGAATTTGTACCTCATCATCAATGATCAATATCTTACTCATATCAAAAAATAGATTTTAAATGATAAATGGTAAAAACAGGGACGTGCAAATATAGAATTTTTCCATAAAAGCAACGGCACATCTTTTGAACTTTTATAGACGAGAGTCTGAATGCAAAAAGGTATGAAAAATAGTAGATCCTCATCAGGACAACCGTAGAAAAGCATAAAGACAGATATCAGGTCTGCTATCACGCCTTTTCATTTTGATAAAAACATGCTAAAATGAAAAGGTAATAATGCCTCCTCTCAAATTAATAATAAATGAATAATCAAAAAAAGAACAAAAAATGAATGACATCCCCTTACGAATGATTTCCTATGGGAGCAGTAATAACGATGTAGCGTTCGTCATCAAGACCAGTGACAAAAAAAGGGCTCTACAAGCCCTTAATGATAAACTCTTCCAACCGGAAGAAGTATAAAAACTATTATCCAAACACTTATGAAAAACGTTCTATTATTTCCATACACATGCGTCCGTTATGATACGGGCATTTCCAAAATCCGGCTTTATCATCGGAGGTATCCACCGTACCGTCAGCGCGTACACTCCAATGCCATTCACCGTATTTATAATCTATCAGATACTTCTTGATAAACTCCCAACAACGAAAAGCTTTCTGCAACGCTACTTCGTCATCGAAATGCTGATAGAGATTGACATGCCCCACCACGTTCTCCGCTTGTACCCACCAGTGGCGGTCGGTATCGGTTTTATTCTTATCAAGAAAAGTTTCATAAATCATTCCGCCCTCCGGGGTCAACCCTTCATCGGCAGCGGCTGCGATATACTCCACCAATGGCTCGACTTTTGCCAACACCGTCTTATCTCCTAAAACAAGGGCCGCTTCATGTATCAGCCACGAAGCTTCAATATCGTGCCCGTAGGAAACGATACGATATTTACTTACCCAATCGTCATTGAAGAACAACTCCAAATGCCCGGTGTGCTGGTTCAGGATTTTGTCTGTAAAGAGAGAAATCAGATTACGGAGTTGCCGTTCCAGACGTTCATCTTTCCATACCCGGTACAGATTGGTATAAGGTTCAAGAATGTGCAAGTGGGTATTCATCGTTTTACGTTCGTTCTCGTCCTTATCACTCAAACGCATATCGGCTATTTCACCCCATTCGCGAGTCAACGCTTCGCAATAACCATTCTTTATTGCATCGAAACTATGCTGCTCGATACTTTCAAAAAGGCGGATGGCATAGTCCAGAGCTTCCTCATCACCCGTAGCCCGATGATACTCGCTCAAACCGTAAATGGCAAAACCTAAAGCATAAATCTGTTTTTTAGTATCCAACGGCTGCCCCTTACAGTCGAGCGACCAATAAACTCCTCCAAAATCCTTGTCATAGAACTTGTCAATGATAGTTCGTTTTGCCCGTGTAGCAGTTTTCAGATAATCAGAATTCTTTAAAAGACGATAAGCGGCCGAGAAAGTCCACAAAATACGTGCATTCAAGATAGCTCCCTTCTCCGCTTCAGGCATCAGTACCTCTGTTCCGGCAATACGGCCATAGAAACCGCCGTTTACCAGATCTGTCATTCTATTCATCCAGAAAGGGAGGATATTGGATACCAATTCTTCCTCCATTTCCTTCTTCATCTTATTTATATTCATAATTCCAACAATCCTCATCATATTATCATTCCATTAAACGATCACTTCCTCTTCGTTCTTTCAATTCCGCATTGATAGCCATCATCCGAGCCTTGTTCAATGGATAAATCAACAGAACCAGAATGGAGACTGCCGCAATCGCAGCGGGAATAAAGCTCATCAGATACCTAAGACCATTCAATGCTTCGGGTGTCTGTATGGCATTCTCGGCTGTATTGTAACCAAAGCATGCCAGCAATGCCATCACAGCCCAACCGGCAAAAGCACCGCCAAACTTTTGAGCCATAGAACCTGAAGAGAAAATCAATCCCGTCGATGATGTACCATCCTTTTGTTCGGCATAGTCTGCCACGTCGGCATACATACTCCAGATAAGCGGAGAAACAATCCCTGTACAAATAGAAATCAGTACTTGGAATATCATCATCAGCCACCAACCCAATCCGTTATTGGGCACAAAGAAAAAGAGTACGCTAAAAACAGCCAAGCAAACCAATGAAAGGACATAGGTGGACTTCTTACCGAATTTCAATGATAAAGGTACGGCCAACGCTACTCCCAACATATTGCAGACTTCACCTACCATAAGGAACAGCCCCGCATAGAGCACAATATTGAAGATGCCGAAATCAAGATAAGCATTCGCACTGATATAGTCTTTAAAGAAGTAAGCGGCAGTAGCCCCACGCACCGTATTAAAGAAATTGGAGAGCAAAGCCGCACCGTTCAATATCCACCAGGGAGAATTGCGGACGAGTGACTTCACATCTTTACCTATTGATTGGGCAGCAGCACTCTTGACGTGTTCTCTCGTCATACTGAAACAGAGCAAGAAACCGAGAAAACAAAAAGAGGCAATGACGATCATAGCGTATTGCCAGCTTCCGGCAGTGCTGCAATCCATCGACTTGAACCAATTGCACAACGGCTCCCACGCTCCTAAAGCAATGAAACTGCCACCGTATGCAAAGAACATACGGTAAGAAGAGAAAATCGTTTTCGTATTCGAGTCATCGGTCATCACGCCCAACATAGCCCCGTATGGAACATTGATGGCCGTATATACGGTCATCATCAGGATATAGGTAGCATATGCCCAGATGAGTTTACCCGTTGCCCCCATGTCGGGAGTAGTAAAAAGTAATATTCCCGCAATGGCAAAAGGCGCTGCCACCCATAACAGGTACGGACGATATTTGCCCCAACGGGTATGAGTGCGGTCGGCAATCACTCCCATCATGGGATCGGATAACGCGCCCCAAATACGGGTTACCAACATCAGCACGCCTGCATCGGCCAGACTCAGACCAAAGATATTCGAATAAAAGAACGGCAGGTAATAGGAGAATATCTTCCAAAACATAGAGGAAGACATATCTCCGAAACCATAACCTATTTTTTCTTTCAGTGTTGCCATGACAGTATTTCAAAGTTTTTATCTATCAACCTCTTCAAGGTTTCTACCGATGCGGAAGTACCCAAACCGTCGGCAGGTGTATTCATACAGTAATCTACCAGTTTGTCCACAGTGGAAGTCGCCACATGCATACGCGTATCCGAGGAAGCATAGTAGATGAAAACCGTTCCGTCTTCATCGGCAATCCATCCATTGGAGAAGAGCACATTGCTGACATCACCGATGCGTTCTTCACCTTCCGGAGCCATGAAATACCCCCCGGGAGCGGCAATCAGTTTCGTCGGATCATCAAGAGCCGTCATATACATATAAAGTACATAACGCAGTCCGGCCGCGCAAGCACGTACTCCATGAGCCAGATGCAACCAGCCTTTCGGGGTCTTGATAGGATGCGGTCCTTCACCGTTCTTCACCTCTTTAATCGTATGATAATAGCGGTGATCTATAATCTTCTCTTCTTTCACCTCCGCACATGTCATGTCATCTACCAATGCCCAGCCGATGCCACCGCCACTACCGGTGTCGATAAAGCCATCTTGCGGACGGGTATAGAAGGCGTATTTCCCATCTACAAACTCCGGATGAAGAACGACATTGCGCTGTTGGCTCTTCGTCTTCAAATCCGGCAGGCGTTCCCAATTTTTCAAATCTTTGGTACGCGCGATAGCTGCCGTCGCCGTAGCTGCCGACAAGTCTCCCGCCGGTGCATTGTCATCATGGCGCTCCGCACAAAAGATACCATAAATCCAACCGTCTTCATGAGCAGTAAGACGCATATCATAAATATTTGTTGCGGGAATCAAATCCTCCGGCATCGTAACGGGATAGTCCCAGAAACGGAAATTATCAATACCATTCGGACTCTCGGCTACAGCAAAGAACGATTTACGGTCTGCCCCTTCCACACGCACCACCATCAGGTACTTCCCATTCCATTTGATAGCACCTGAGTTCATCGCGGCATTCATGCCGATACGTTCCATCAAATAAGGATTCGACTTCTCATCTAAATCGTATCGCCAGAACACAGGCGTATGGGCCGCTGTCACCACCGGGTACTTATAACGGGTGAATATGCCATTTCCTCCTTCCAAAGGTAGGTTTTTTCTTGTAATTAACTCTTCATATTCCTGAAAGAGTTTTGAGACTTTGTCTTTAAAGGTTACCATATCTATTGTTTATCTTATTTATACAAAGAATTTACATCTGCCGCAAAGAGTGTTTTCGGATTTTTGTAGAACTCCACAAAATCTCCTGCAGAGGTTTGTCCGGGATAGGGAGCATAGAAATGCGTTATTCGTTCACGGGCATTACGCCATACCAATACGTAAGCTACCGGATATTTTTCCAGCGCAGGAAATAATGTCCCGGTCCACCATTTCGGATCAGGAATACCTTCATAACCGACTTCGGTAACGGCTATCACTTTGTCATGTGACTTGCCGATACTATCCACAATGGCAAGTGAGCGTTCGAGTCCGGCAAGAAACGCATCACGGTCAAACTGATAAGTATCAAAACCGATAACATCAATCAAATCATCACCCGGATAACGTTCCAAATACTGTGTTGTATCCTGCGGTTCTGTTCCGGGTGAATAGGCGTAAAGCGCATTATCCACTCCTTTGGACTGTAGACTGTCTACCGTCATACGCCACAAAGCCTTATAGTCTTCCGGTGTACAAAGTTTTTCTCCCCACCAGAACCAGCTACCTGAATTTTCATGCCACGGGCGAAACAACACCGGTACTTTCACCCCCTCTGCCGTTTGCAGGGAATTGATGAAGCCGGCTACTTTATCCAGCCATCCGGCAAATTTCTCATGGTTAACTCCACCCGGTAAGATGGACTGAACGACGGTCGTATCTTTCACATCCCAAGCATCTCCTCCCGTCAGCGGATTACGTACGTGCCAACTTAGCGAAATCATTCCACCACGCCGGTATTGATTGATTATTTCCTTTCTGAGCTTATCGAAAGGTACTTTATCCAGATTGGCTTCGCCACCCAGTTCCAGTTCTCCCAAATCAAAACTGATAACTGCGGGATAATCGCCACAAACACTTTTTACATCGGAACGGCCTTCGTCGCCTTCCCAACCGATGCCATATACCGTATCGTCATGATGGCCGAACATAATACCACGGGATGATACTTTTTTAAGATTGGTAAGTAATGCCCCGGTCTCGGGAGTACGTACAAATTCCGAATTCTCATCCATTGTCGATTGTTTTTTAGCGGATGTGCTACAGGAAGTAATCAGTAAGCATCCCATAGCGAATGCCACTGTCACAAATACAAGTTTTTTCATTTTAGCAGTTTCTTATAGTACAAATTCGGGTTACTGTTCACAACGCAAAGATAGCCGATTGTGAAGTACAGTTATGATACTATTTTATCCTTTTACTATATGAAAGAGAATACCTATCAGAAAGAAAAAGTACATGTTATCAAACGAAAGTACAAAAGATAGTGCACTAGTCGCCGATAACATGCACAATACTATATTAACTTCTTCATTAACTGAAGATATTTAAAGTCATCAGAACGGATAAACGCCCGTCTGCACTCCCTTCATAATACCTTGTACCGCAACTTCTGAATAAGGTTCCATGTTATTGTCACGATCGAAAAGCCCGAAGTTTTCTCCTGTAGTATCAATACAGTTGTTATCCCAGAAGAATGCCGCGAAACCATGATTTTTGGCTTGTCTAACCACAAATTCCAAATAGTAAGCACGAGATTCCTCCGATTTGGTATAGTTAATACCCAGTACCTGGTTGGCTGAAGTTTTCTGATGCTTGACTGCACCGTATTCTCCCATTATAACAGGTAAACCTTTATCAACAAAATTGTATTTCAAATTACCGAACAACTTGATTACATCATTTTCTGTATTGGTAGAGTAAGATAGGCTTTCGTAAGGAGTTCCCCAATAATATTTATTTTCACCCTTAGCGTCGTCCCCACTCTGCTGACAGAAGTTCCAGGGTTGATAATAGTGGAATTCAAGCATCAAACGGTTTTCAACCGCATCAGTAGGTCGTTTGAAATGTTTAAGCGCAAATTCAGGACTAGCAGCCCAAGGCTGTATAACGAGTGTACGCCAAGCGTTGTTTCCGCCAGTTGCACGAACGGCATCAATGAATGTTTGATTGAGATCGTTCATATAGACAAACAAGTCTTCGTTGGTAGGTTCCCCCCATTCTTCTTTACCCTGAGAGATGTAGATAACCTCGTTAGTACCGGCAAACAAAAGGTGTTCATCGTAGTCCTTGAAAGTTGTAGCTACCTGAGTCCATAAATGATTAAACCTATTCAGGATATCAGTCTTGGTTTCACCAAGAGCTCCCGGAACGATACGGTCATACCAATTATCATGATGAGAATTGAGAATGACGTACATACCTTGATTGTATGCATAGTCCACCACTTCCTTCACACGGGCCATCCATGCGGCATTGATATCCATCTCCTCATTGGCACGCGCATACCAACGGACAGGGATACGGATAGCGTTGAAGCCTTGTGCTTTCAATCCGTCAATCATTGCTTTCGTCGTCATAGGATTTCCCCAGGCCGTTTCGTCAGCGCCATCACTCTCCATTGTATTACCTAAATTCCAACCGGCACTGATTTCCTTCATAAGCTTTATCGCATTACTCTGCATACCTGCAGGCGCCGCACTATTAGTATCAGTATACTGGAAAGGTTTATGCCCCGGTTGAACAACCTTGACAGTGATTACCTGCGACAAGTCTGCCAAGTTCGTAAAAGTAATGACCGCTGTACGCTCTTCCTCATTCGTATTTTCTTCGGCATAAAGGAATATATTGGTAGCATTGCCAGGTGTCCCGTAAGCCGTTTCACCGGAAGGAAGTTTCAACCACTCTGCTGATACTTCCACCTTCCAGTCGGAAGGAGAAGTAACGGCAACAATAGTAGTATCAGCCTCGTTGTTACTGAATGTGATTTCGGTTTGATCTACCGAAAATGCGCCGTAGGCCAGACCGTTGTCGTCATCGGAACATGAAGCCACAAAGCCAACGACTCCAAGCATTAGTATAGACAAGCACAAATTGAATATTATTTTTTTCATAATTTCGTCACTTTAAATACGTTACTTAATAGACACTTTCTTCAAAATAAACCCATCACCGGTAATAACAAGACCATCATCATTCTGAAGATGAGCGATATCATCCGCTGTAGGAATAAATTCTATAGATTGTTCTTCAGCACTTGGAGTAAAATTTATCTGAGAAACTGATAGATTTGCCCAACTATTACCACCCATACGAGGGCTGATACAACCCCAACCAGTGGTAGGATCTGCCGAATCAAACGTGAAGACAATTTTTTGTCCTTCTTGGAATGTTGACCAATCATAAGCTCCATAAGCAAGATCTTGGTTTCCAGCCCACGTTCCACCCGAACAATTCCAAGAACCTCTCCAAATTACCGTTTCAAGTAAGGAAAGCGTAACCGAAGTCACGGTAAAGTATGCTCCACACAGAACCAATCCACCGTTATTTACAAGTTCATTAATCATTGCTTCAGTAAGAGTAATGCGAATTACATTATCTCCCGGCACAAGGTCATTCAGATCACTTGTCCCCGGAAGTGCAGCCCAGCTTCCATTACCTACACGAATTTTTGCGTCATTCACCCCCTCATTCACTGTAACATAAATCGACATAACCTGTCCCGGCTGTACAGTAGGCCAAAGTTCTGCGCCACCGCTCCAAGAAAGGGCATCCATAGTAACGTCCCAATTACCAATCACTTTCTTTCCACTCCATATCGTCAGTTCCGCACCCTCGTGATGCATTGCAATCTTCTCAGTGACGAGACTGTAATTCTCATGCTGTACAACTTTCACCTCACCATCGGCCATACCTTCGGGTACGGTAAATGTGATTTGCGTAGCAGAACCGCTAAATTCATCAGATGCCAATGCAAGATCACCGGGCAACAGAATATACTGAACCTTATCAAGACGGGTACCGGTAATTGTTACCCGGTCGCCTGCTTTAAGGTCTTCTTTCGGCGTCACTCCCGATACTTCTATCATAAGAGGAGTATAGGGCACGGAAATTTTCTTTCCTGAATACTGAGCCAGATTGATATCACCCGGGGTCGTCTTCGAAGGTACTATACACTTTAATTCCGTACCGGCTTCGTTCACTACCACTTTCACAGAATCCACAAAAGGGAAATTGGCGCATCCCACCAAGTCGAGGTCTTTACCAAAAATGGTAATTTCCTCACCCAACTCAGGACTTTCGTTGGAAAGCCGTTCTACTGTGGCCTGGCGAATTTGCAAATCTTCAATAAGAGGCTGTTGAATTTCATTGGCATTGCCATCATAGTAGGTAACTTCACCACTTACCGCAGCAGCAGGTACGGCAATCTGAATTTCATTACGCGTATTTTTCAGGAAGTCTTCGGCATATACCACTACATTATCGGCAAATGTGGCATAAATCATGTTCCAGACATATTCACCCTTAACAGTGATTATATCCCCTGCCCGCACATCAGTGGATGAAAGTTCCACATTTTTAATGACACCCTCTTCTTTAAAGCTGACAAAGCTGTTGGAAACGATAGTATCCGAACCCACCACAAGGCGAAGTTTACCGGGAACTACTTCATCGGGAACTGTGACCGATAGCTTCCCGTCCGTATTCAGCGAAAATTGCGCCTCCTCATAAGTTTTCGTGTCATAAAGTCGCTGATTACCTTTAGGGAACAGTACTTTACTCACTTTCCCAAGGTTTACGCCTATCACCTCCATACTCTCACCACGTGTAAGAGGACATGGACCAAACGATTTCAGAGTAACTCCATTAACGGAGGTCTGCATGTTGTCAAGGTCGTCGTCACCGCAAGCAGCCACAAACAGACCGCTTGCAAGCAAAAGAGACGACATCAGTATGGTAGAAAATCTGTATTTCAAATTCATTGTCATTCTTGTTTTTTAAATTAATGACTTAATTATTTATAAGGTACTACACGCATATTATCAATCTTGAGAATCGGTTTACACAGAGTACCGGAAACACCGCCGCTATAAAGCATCATGGTGAACCCTGTAAAATGTTTCTCATCAAGTAATGTCTTTGCAGAAGAACCGTCAAGATAATAAGTAAATGCCGTTTCGAGAGGAATTGCCACAGTCATCCATTCATCACCTGTATCAAATGTCTTACCCTCAGCAGTGGTCCACGGGCGATACAACGCACGGGCATAAGCCTCTGGATATCCCTTACCTGCGGCATCATCCGCCTGATCTCTCCACCAAAGGTTATTTTGCGTACCGACAGTTATCTGATCATCACCAGAGAATATCAACTGCAAAGCACCCGAACTCCAAGGATTGCTTGAAGGAACATATAACTCAAACTTAAGAGCCATGTTTTTCCAATCTTCAACATTGAAGAGAGTACTTAAACGTATAGATGCACCTTCACCTTCAAATTTCTCAGGAGTATCCCATGAACCGGGACAATAATCGAACTCAAAGAGATTCTGCGGCCACTGATTAGTAGCAGACTCATCAATTTCAGTAGTACCGTCACCCATCTGATAATAAGAACCTGCAATGGAGTACTCATCGTTCATCACATGGGGAGTGGCCCAACCATTGTTAGCCAACCCTGTACCGGGTTCATCAACAGCTCCCCAGTTATCGAACAACATATTACGGCTTTCCTTATAATGGAATTTGGAGATGGTTGTTCCATAACGGGTAGTTACCGTAATCTGTCCTTCTTCCAACCCTTCGGGCATCGTAAAGTTGATGTTATACTGGTCAAATCCTTCAATTTCGACAGGTTGCCCCGAAATTGAAAGTTGCAAAGGTACCTCATCATTATCAGCGAAATAGTCTCCTATAATCTTTCCAGGCTTGCCACCTTCCAGATACTCATTGTTCATCGTAACAATACTTGGAGCTGGAACAAGGGTCTTAAAAGGATATTTCACGGTATCGTTCCCGGCAGTTATAAGATACATTTTATCAGTCACTTCAACAGGGATTGTTCCTGGAACATCTACCAGCAAGGAGTTGCCGGTGATATAACTTGTATTCAGCACAGCCTTCTTGTCATTGAAGTAAATCTCCTTAATACTCGTAAGGTTTTCGCCCACAAGGCATACTGTCGAGGAGAGATAAGCTCCCGTAATGATAGAATCGGAGCTTGCGGCATCCGGTACACGTACAAATTCTATGGTAGGAACCCCACCGGTCAGTTCAAACTTATCGGGCTGATCTTCGCAAGATGCCATAAAGGAAGCCATCATTGTAACAGCCGGAAGTACTAACCATTTTGATATGTTATGATTTAATATTTTCATTTTTTCCAAATAGTAAGATTAATAACTGTATGTAGCACGAACATCCACATGAATAGCATCCTCGCTAAGATGAGAATTGAATACAAGGTCTTCTTGCGGGAATGGAATGGTGAAACTGGATGCGGTAACATTGGGTCTGGCAGTCTCGTTGTCGTAAATACATTCATCCTCATTTACCGACCAAGAACTATTTTTCGCATAAGTTTCATAAGTCTTATCAAGATTCCACCAAGCATTGCGTTTCTGCATCTTGATTTCATCGATAGCTGCTTTGGTATCATAGTACGACAAGCGGACAAAATCATACCAACGATCTCCTTCACAGGCCAATTCCAATCTGCGTTCTTTCCATACATCGGCAAATGTAACCGATGTATTCTCTTTTGCCCAATAAGAAGGAACAGAGCGTCCACGTACCTGACCATACACCTTGAGCGCTTTAGTATCAGTTGTAGTACCTCCGTCAAGCAACACTTTCGCTTCTACAAATACAAGATAAACATCTGCCAAACGAAGAATGGGAGTACAAAGCGAACTTGCCATATTCATGGCAGATACACCGGTAGCAGCCAAATGGTCAGCAGCATTACCATAAAGATGTTTCACTTCATTGGCTCCCGTAGGAGATTGCAACTTGCCCGGCCCCCCTTTCCCATAGGGATCTTTACCGGTATATCCATCCGGGTTTACGTTATATATAAATTTCAGATAGTCGAAACCACCTTTATCTTGCCAAAAATATTCATAAACATCACCTGCCATCATCATAGTAGCTTTACGACGGGCATCCCCATCGCTACGTGAAGCCGGATTTTCGGTAGGTTTCACTCCAAAAGCTTCCTGAAGATCTATAGAAGGACCTCCATATCCTCCCCAACAATCACCAAACTCATCAAATCCCACCATGGCAAGGTCGCTCTGCAAAGAATTCTGACGCGTCCAGTTTTCTCCATCGGCAGTCCAACGCCATGCAATCATATTCTCATCACATGTGTTATTCTTCAAACGAAAAATATCCGCATAGTTCTCCATCAACCCACGACCTGAGTTATCTATCACATCTTTTGCATAATCCGCAGCTTTCTGGAGGTCATCATTATTGAGTTTACCACTTACACCGGCTTTTGTGAGATATACTTTCGCAAGAAGTCCTTTAGCACAATACTTATCCAAACGTCCTTTTGAACATTGTTTGGGTAGTAGTTCAATGGCCTTCTCCAGTGTCATGATGATATATTCATAGACATCAGCTTTCTGAACTTTATACTGTTCGTTGTAAGAACCCTCTTCTATAACCGAATTTAGGTCATGAATAATAGGCACATCTCCGAAAGTACGGACAAGGTAGAAATAAGCCATAGCTTTCCAAAGGAGACATTCACCCATAGTCTGATTTTTGACACTCTCACTCGGACCGACAGAAGCTTGGATATTATTATAAACGGAAGAAGCATGTCCGTTTACCGCCCACAGCGAATAAGACATATTACGAAGGTCTTCATCGGTAGAGTTCACTGTAAATGTAAGATAAGGAGACGATCCCCAATAGTAGTTTCCCGATAATACCTCGCCAACTTTAAAAAAACCGCGCTGGAAATCATACCAAGGAGAATTATAAAGATAGTTTACCCCCGATATACATTGGTCATCGGTTTCATAGTAGGTTTTCACAGTAGGGCTATCTTCTGTGGGACGATCCAGAAAATCTTCACACGATACAGTGCTTGCACCCACCAGGAGAGCAGCCATTAAATATTTTATATTTCTTAATTTCATGATAGTCTAATATTTGGCGTTAGAATGAAACATTTAATCCAAAAGAATAAGTCGTAGGGGAAGGGTAACGTCCGTTATCCATACCAAATACATATCCATTCATATCCGACGTACTTGCGCCGATTTCAGGATCATAGCCATCGTAACCTGTGATAGTAAGCAAATTCTGTATGTTGGCCGAAACACGAAGATTCGACAGTCCGATTTTGCTGATCCACTTCTTGGGGAATGTATAACCTAAAGAGATATTTTTCAAGCGGATATAAGATCCATCTTCAATGTACCGGCTACTGATACGGTCATTGTCATTAGGATCATTGATGGCAGCACGCGGAATGGATGTTCCGGCGTTGATAACCTTGATATTTGAGATATCATTATACCAATACGTTCCTGCCGCATAATTTTTCGAGCCATCTATCATGCTAAGTTGCGCACGACTGCCAATGGTATTGAGTTGGTTAGACCATGCGGTTTTCATAGCCGTCAAACTAATGGAGGTATAGTTCATAACCTTATTGCCATAGCTTCCGTTGATAAAGATGGATGCATCGAAATTCTTATAATGGAAAGTATTAGTCCATCCAAAAGTGAATTTAGGCAGAGGTGAACCGATATTCGTTTTATCAGCTTCTGTTATTTTACCGTCACCATTGACATCTTTAAATTTAAGGTCACCTACCCAAACAGTATTCTGTTTGTTGTATTTGGAAGGATCGGTACAAATGGTTCCATCTGCATTCAGCGGAGCCTTATCACTGATAGGTGAATTGATAATATCATTGAAATCTTTATAAACACCTTCTACCACATATCCGTAAAAGTTATAAAGGCTCTCGCCCACCGTTGACATTGAAACAACATCCGACCACTGTCCATAACCTACGATTGCAGCACTTGCCGTTCCCTGAAGCCCCACAAGTTTATTGCGGTTTACAGAGAATTGAATATCACTATCCCAATCAAAATTCTTGGTTACAACGGGGCGCACATTAAGAGTTATTTCGAAACCATAGTTACGCAGCTTACCATAGTTTCCTTTAGGAGCAGTAAGGGCAGAAGAAGCATTTCCCTGAGTACCCATGTATGAAGGTAACTGCATAGTCATCAACATGTCTTTTGACTCTTTACGATACCAGTCTACCGTCAAGTTAATGCGGTCTTGCAGGAAACCGAGGTCAAGTCCGATATTCCATTGTTCTTGACTTTCCCATTTCACTGATTCGTTGGCTATATTGGCAGGACGATAACTCAAGCCAAGTCCGGTCGGCATACGACTCATAGTAGTAAGCCAGGTTGAGCCACCGATATTAGCATTACCGGTTTGTCCCCAACCGATACGGATCTTGCCATTGCTTATCCATGCCACGTTCTTCATGAACTTCTCATTGGTGAAACGCCAGCTACCCGCTAAAGAATGAAATCCCGCCCAACGGTTGTTAGGCCCAAAATTGGAACTACCATCATAACGGTAAGTATATGTAGCATAATAACGGTCATCATAGTTATAAGTTTCACGAGTGAAGAAAGAAGCCATCGCACTACTACCAAATCCAGCATTGATAGATGGCGTACCCTGTCCAAGCGCCGGATTGTGAATGGTATTGGAAGGTAAATTCGTATTTGTCACACTATTGAAATCGTATGAAGATTCCCAGCATTCCTGACCTACCATGGCAGTGAAGTGATGCTTACCGACCTCTCCATTATAAGTTACATAGTTTTTTAATTGCCAGAATTTACTTGAGTTCTTTTGGATAGAACTCGTGTTACTGTCACGCGTCCAACCGCCAAGATCTACCGTAGGTAAGAAACGCGAACCTTTTGAAGCGGAAATATCATAACCCAGTTCGGCATGCCATGTCAAATTCTTTATAGGTGTGATGTCGGCAAAGACATTACCGGTCAATTTCTGACGCTTCAAGTTAATTTCATTAAGCATAGCCATCGCTACGGGATTTGGAGAAGTCCACCCCTCCCGTACTTCCGAAGCATAATTACCATAAACATCATAAATAGGTATATCAGGCAATGTTGTGAGTGAATAGTTTATGATACCTTCACTTGAATCAGCCAGTTTCAAATCTTCGTCCGTGCTGCTATATGTAGCAGAAAGACCGAGTTTCAACCATTTCTTTAACTGTGCATCAAGATTAGTACGTACACTGAAACGTTCAAACTGGGAACCGATGATAGTACCTTCCTGATTCATATAGCTACCGGATACATAATATTTCACTTTCTCCGTACCACCTTCTGCCGAGACTTGATGTTGATGCTGTAAAGCGGTCTGGAATACAGCGTCCTGCCAGTTGGTTCCCTTACCAAGAATACTGGGATCACTATAATGGACGTCCGCATTCTGAGAACTGATATGACCGTCTGTTACAAAGTCTTGATAATATCCCGCATATTCACGAAGGTTCATCAAGTCCAGACGTTTCTCCTGACGATTTACCGCAATCATTCCGTCGTACGTAAATTTGGCTTCACCCGCTTTACCCCGTTTGGTAGTAATGAGAACCACACCATTAGCACCTTGAGCACCATAAATAGCGGTAGCAGAAGCATCCTTAAGGATTTCCATACTTACAATATCCGAAGGATTTATGGTTGATAACGGAGAGATAGTAGATACGGAACCATTACCCAGTGCATCACCCAAACCAAAACTGGAACCGGATGTTCCTTGTCCTTGTACAATCACACCGTCAATCACATACAGTGGTTCGGCATTTGCATTGATAGTGGCTTGCCCGCGTACACGAATAGAGGAAGAAGAACCCGGAGCACCGGAAGTCTTACTGCCGTCACACCAGCTGCACGACCTTGCAATGACTGGTCAAGATTGGTTATAATAGAACCTTTGATTTTATCTTCACCCATAGAAACCGACGCACCGGAAAGATCGCTCTTTTTCATCGTACCATATCCCACAACCACTACTTCATCCAACATTTCACTGTCTTCTTTCAATGTAACCTTCAAGTTGGTCTGATTAGTGATTTTAATTTCCTGAGTCACATAACCGATAAAAGAGACAACGAGTGTAGCACCCGGTTTCACATTCAAAGTAAAATTACCGTTTATATCAGTAATCATACCGTTTGTCGTACCTTTCTCCAACACATTGGCGCCTATTATCGGTCCCATTGCATCGCTAACAGTACCTGTAATTTTCTTTGTTTGCTGTACTACCTCCATTGCATCGACTGATGCGGCAAAAGCATGAGGTGTATAGCCCAAACTACAAAACGAGCATACTCCCAAAAGCAATGCTGTTTTTCTGAAATTTAAATTCATACTTGTATTTTTCTTAGATTAATGATATGGCATTCAAGCATTTCCGGCAAGTAATGCCTTTTAAAAGTATAAGGCTAACTTTTTTAAAATAGAGTAGACCTTGAATAAAACGATAGATACATCATTGTTTCTTTTCCCATAGGCTGAATTCCTTCATTTTATTAGATGGTTAATATATAAATTTACTATTCTTCTATTTCCCGAATGCAAATTTAAACCTTACAAGAGAATAAAACAGACACCATTTTATCCGAAAATGATACTCATTTAACAAGCCACGTTTATTATTACAAAACTGTGACAATAAACATGGCTCATATAAACAACAACTATTATATAGAACTCTAACTTAACCTTTTCAACTCGTTACGAACAATACGTCCCCACTCTTTCAAATCTTCATCTTTCCAATTACCTCCTGAAGAAGCCGATGGAAGAAGCATGGAACAGGTTTCGTCTTTATCGGAAACAGACCATGCCGCCCAACTGATAGCATGTTTCTGCATCCAGTCGAGCCAATTTTGCCATTCCTCAGGATTGACGGATCCGTCACCGCTGGCTTCCATTCCGGCACATTCGGACACAAAAACAGGAAGCCCCTTACTTAAAGCATAGTTTGCACGGTCGCGTAACCATTGTCCATGAGTATTGGCATAAAAATGAAGGGTATACATTATATTATCATATCCGCTAATAGGATTGTCTGCTGCCAGATGGATGTCCTGATCCCAATGCGGACAACCCACAAGAATAACGGCATCCGGTTCTATGGCACGTATCGCTTTGATTACTTCAGTAGAATAACTCTTTAATTGTTCCCAACTATCTTCTACCGGTTCGTTGTAGATTTCGTAAATCACATTGGGAACGCCCTTATAACGAGTAGCCATCTGAGTAAAAAACTCAATCGCTTCTTTTTGGCGAAGATTGTGACTATGCCAGTCAATAATGGCATAAACATCATTCTTTATGGCCGCATCCACCACTTTGGTGACACACTCAATACCGAATTCAGGCTGATACACATAGCAGGCACTATCCAAATCTACTCCCATAGAAGCCCGGAGAACTTGCGCTCCCCAATCTTTGGCAAAATAAGCCACTGTAGAATCATTATAAAAACGAGGCCAGAATTGATGCCAGCCATAACTGACACCGCGCAGCACAACCGTATCACCATTCTCATTCATCAGTTGCGTACCGACAACGGACAGGCGGGGTAATTGTTTCACTGTCTCTTCCGAAGCGGTCTTCTTAGAAGAGTTTGCACCACATCCAAACATTGCAGCCAAAAGGCAGACTGCCCCAAAAATGTTGATAATGCTTCTCATTTTATTTCTGTTTTTTATTTTCCGTTCAAGTTTCCCATTAAATCTTTTATTCTTTATTTCAGTTTTTCGTTTTCGCTTTTGATAATTCCAACGGTACTATCCGTAGCAAAAACAGAATTCAAACCTTGTTCCTCCTGTGCAGGGTCACCTGTATAATCATCTCCCTTTTCCCAATAGATATGTCCAGGAGCCTGCTCCGCAAAACCTCCCCATGCCCAGAAATTACATCCGGCAAACAGTCCGCCGTTTTCACGTTCCTGACGAATAAGGTCGAATACATAACTATAATATTCATCACGAGCCGTTGTCGATGTTTCTTTTGAGAACAGGAAACCGTCACGCGGAAAGCCGAATTCTTCCAGAACCAACGGTTTTTTATACTTGCCGGCAATAGCCAGATGCTCGTCAATATATTCTTTGGTATTTATCTTTGCCTGTGGCAAAAGTTCCTGCAAGCTGTCGGCTTTCACCCAACTCCAGTTATAGGGCCAGATGTGAATATTCAGATAATCGATATTCGGGTCTGAATGAATTTTCTCATAAAGAGTGATATCCCCCTCACATCCCCACGCTCCCTCACTCCCCGATGAAACCAGATGATTTGGATCGAGTGACTTGATTTGTGCCGCTACATCGGTCATCCAGCGTGCAAAAGCCTCTTTGTTCTCATCAGAAAAAGCGCGAGGTTCGTTACCAATCTGCCAAGACATGAGAGTGGGATCGTCTACATACTTTATCTTGTTATACCTATTAGTTCTTGTTACGATATCCTTGACATAATTGGCAAACAATACCTTCGCGCTATCCGATTGATGAAACTGCTTCACATAATTATTATAGGCAGGCCAACCATCTACAGCGGGTATCACCGCTTTACCATGTCCCGACCATTGCAAATACATAGAATATCCGCCACTCCACTCCCATGAATTATTCAAGTAAAGGACGGCAGTCATATCACGTCTACGCAGTTCATTCATAAAATAATCCAATCCGTCTAAGATGGTATCATTATAAACGCCGGGAGCCGTCTGCAAAGAGGGTTCCACGCGGGTTTTCACCCCATTTTCACCATCTGCTCCCACCAACACACGCAGATTGTCCACTCCAATGCTTTTTAAGAAATCCAATTCCTTGTGCAGGCGTTTACGATTACCGCCTTCACCTTCTGATCCGAGGATGGCACCGTACCAAAAGTTAGCGCCCACATAATAATATGGTTTTCCGTAACGCATGAATTGGCCGTCGGGACTGACCGTTATAAATGATGTCCCGACAGGTTCGGGTGTACAGGCCCCCAAAAGAAGGGACACAAAAGCTACTAAAAAGAAATATATCTTCATCGTTCTACTCCCAATTGCTTACGTAACCATTCCAACCACTCGTCCCATTGTTCCTGATACCAATAATGACCGGTTTCCAGATACGGATGCAGTTCCTTGGGAGCTGTAATCGCATTATAGGCCGCATACATGGAAGTAGGAGGGCAAACCTCGTCATTATATCCCCAACTGAACCAACCAGGAACTTTCAGTTGACGGGCAAAATTTGCCGTATCATAGTAACGTATTGTCTTGAGCTCATTTTCACCGGGAGTACCATAATAATAAAAATAATGAGGCCAACCGCAGGCACGCTTCTTGAAATATGCTTCGTGGTCGCACAAAGCAGGATGAACGGCAGCCAAGAAAGTGACACGCGCGTCAAAGGCAGCGGTTATCACGGAAAGGGCTCCTCCCTGACTGGAACCTGTTACACCTAATGCCTTACCGTTATATTGCGGTAACGAGCAAATAAAATCCACAGCACGCAACACACCTACTACCACCCGGTTGTAATAACTTCTATCCCGATTATCACGCCCGAATGTCCAATAATTGGCCAAAGCTCCGTTCGCCAGATTATCATAAACGCCCTGTTCCATCGTTACGGGAATGCCATGAATACCGACTTCCAATGTGATAATCTTTCCCGGAGCAGTATAGGTATCGCCTGTATAGGGGCGTACACCCGCACCCGGCACGCGCAATAGAGCCGGATATTTTCCTTCTTTTTTAGGAATACTGAGAATACCATAAAAACGGCCGGCCCACGGTTTAGTCTGGAAACTGACTTGATAAACATTGTCTGTCTCCGTACAACGTTCGGGTAATAAAGTCATCAACGGATTTAAAGGAGTTTCTCGTGCAGACTTCAACGTGTTTGCCCAATAATCGCTGAAATCGGCAGGCAATTCTGTTACCGGTTGTAATTGTTCCGGAGCGTATGCGGCTGTTGCCAGTCCTTCGTATGTCCGGTCTCCTACATGTGCCGTGACTTTACAGCGGAAAAAACCGGGAGTTTTCATTGTACCCCGCAACTTCAGCTCTCCGTTTTTGAGCCATACAGACTTCTTGGTTTCCACAGGATACATTTCCGGACCGAGCTCATAATCAATCTTCACATCCGACAACAAATTCTGCGCTTTCAACACTCGTACGGTAAACGTACATTTTTCATTCAGGCGATACATCCAATCCGTATGATCGGGCGAAACCAATACACGGATTTCGTTACCGCGCACTTGTGCTATTGAGGTCCATGCACACAACAGACAGAAAAAGGAAAAAAAGAAAACTCTTTTCATCATATTAGATTTAATTTTAATCAGACAAATGAGAACTTATCATTTCCCAACTCTGCAAAGATAGCCACTCATTCTAAAAGCAAATGATACTATCTTATCATATCACAATCTTCTTCTTTCTATAATTCTCTCTGAACTCTTTCGGCGAGCATCCTTTTTTCCTCTTGAACATCCTGTTGAAATTGGAAAGGTTATTAAAACCGCAATCATAACAAATTTCCGCAATGGTACGCGTAGAGTCTACCAACAACCGGGTAGCAAATCCCAAACGGATATCAATGATATAATCCGAGAGCGTTTTTCCGGTTCGCAGACGGAAGAAGCGGCTGAAAGAAACCGGAGTCATCCCGACCATATCGGCTAAAACGCTCAGGCGGATATCCTCCTGATAATGATCAGCTATATATTTCTGTACTTTCTGTACACGCCGGCTGTCGGAGAAAGTCTCTATTTTCGCAAATGAAGAGCTTGACAGCACGCGGGCATCGTCATAAAGAGACAATTCATAAAGTATCCGCAGAAAGTTCATCACAGCATAAAAGCCTTGTTCTTCAGAAGCAAGATGATCCAACCAGTTATAAACCTTCATAATGGCCTGCATCGGAAAACACAGTCCACACTGTGCTCGCTCCAACATCCGGCGAATGCTATCGAATTGATTTTTATTAATAAAATCCTTAAAAAAAAGATCGGGAGAAAACTGAATTGTTATTTCTCGGATTTCCCTGGCTTTACATTCATGTTGTTCCCAAACATGTTCCAGTTCTTTACCGGTAATCAATACCAGATCATAGTCTCCTATCACTTCGGCGGAATCACCTACCACGCGCCGTACCCCGGCGGCATGCTCCGTAAAATTCAACTCATACTCCGCATGGCAATGAATGGGATAAGTGAACTCGTTTTTACGTCTGTCGGCTATATAAAAACAGTCCCGATCTGACAAAGGGGTTATTTCCCTCATAATGTAGTTTTGGTTTTCCATGGCGATTGGTTAAAAAAGTATCATGCAACAAAGATACTCATTCTTTTTCTTCCGGATATGGTACTATTTGTTTCTTTTAAGGGGATAAATTGTTCAATCACCCTACTTTTCTTCTCCAAAAAGGTAGTATCCCCTTACCATAAAATGCTAAGAAAAAAATTACGAGTTGTACTACCAATAAAAAAGAAAGGTTACATTGTTTTCTTTTCAATGTTTCAACACTAAAAAAGTATCATTGATATTTTCCGAACTTACAGTCATCGTAACTTCTCCCTCTTCACCGGTACTTTGCAACAGTATTTGGGCCAGTCCATTGAAAGTTTTCACCTGATAAGTCCGTGCATTTACATCCGACGGCCGCTCGGTAGACTGATAAGCAGGACTTCCGTTGCCAACTCCTAAAATACGAACCGGACCGGTAACAGTGAACTCCAACTCGTTACAAGCTGTCGGTACAAAACGCCCTTTCTTATCCTGAAGCTCTACACAAACCACAACTACATCTTTCTTTATATCACTCCGAAAGACAGAATGATCAGGAGTCAGAACAATACGGGCAGGTTCACCTGTGGTTTCTATTTCTTGAGTCATCACCTTTTTACCATTTTTATAGCCTATAGCTTTTACCATACCCGGCTCATAAACAGCAGTCCAAGATAAATGTCCGTTTTTAGGCATTGACTTACGGCCTATTTTTTTACCGTTTACAATCAGCTCCACTTCATCACAGTTACTATATGCCCAGATATCAACCTTCTCCCCTTCATGACCTTGGAGATTCCAATGAGGAAATATATGCAAAACCGGTTCTTCCGTCCACCAGGATTTCAAGTAAAAAGCCTCATCCTTTGGGAAACCGCAGTAGTCTAAAATACCGAACTGGGAACCCGTGGCGGGAAATTTCATCGGATTGGGTTCACCCCGATAATCAAATCCTGTCCAATAGAAAAGCCCACCTAACCAAGGGCGTTCATCGTAGAACTTCCAACCTCGCTCTATACAATTCAGAAGACTGTCACGACCATTCGGTTTACGGTTATGGGCAACCATAAGTCCTTTATCCGTCTCATCGAAGTAAATGCCGCGTGTACCGCAACCGGAAGTTTCCTCCGAGCCAATGGCGCAACGTTCGGGATATTCACTACGATATTTATCTACGGGATTTTGAAGAATATAGTTGTAACCTGCCACATCGGCCGGAGCCAAAACGGTGGGACCACCACTGGAAGCCACAGTCATCAGTCGCGTGGGATCGATACGATGGCAATACTCACGCATGGTAGCCACAATACGGTTACCCGTTTCCTCCCATTCGATGCCCCATTCTTCATTACCCACACTCCAAAGAATGACGCATGGATGATTACGGTCGCGAACTATCATACGTTCCAACAGATCGATGTGTTCCTTATTTACTCCGGTCAGACGGTTTTCCTCAATCACTAAAATACCCAGACTGTCACAAGCATCCAACATTTCAGGAGTCATCGGGTTATGAGAGGAACGATAGGCATTACAACCAATAGCTTTCAACTGTTTCAACCGATAGATTTGCAGGGCATCGGGGATACCGGTACCTACACCGGGATGATCCTGATGCATATTTACTCCTTTCAGTTTCAGAGGCCGGCCATTCAATAAAAAGCCACGATTTGCATCAAAACCGATTTGACGGATGCCAAACGGAGTGTGATAGCAATCCACAAGGTTGTCACCTGAATAGACTTCGGTTTTCATGGTATATAAATAAGGTGTATTGGGAGTCCATAAGTGATAATCTTCATTAATGTCTCCGCTCTCCACATTCGAAGCCGCAAGGTATAAGGAAACAGTTGTCCGATGTCTTTCTTTAGCAAGAAGTTCTTTCCCTTTCACTTCCTTCTGTCCGAGTTCCTTTCCTTCGGCAGTGAGTAGAGTGTGGCGCAAAGAATAAGTAGCGGACTGCAAACCGGAGTTGACCACTGTCGTTTCCACGTTGATGAAAGCTTCTTCAGGGATATAAGTAGAATTAGTATACACAAAAGTACCGAAAGGCGCCACATGTAGCGAAGCCGTTTTATTCAGCCAAACATGACGATAGATACCAGCACCTTCATAGAACCACCCTTCTTCAAGGGTAGCATCTGTACGGACGGTTATTAAATTCTCACTGCCATAGTTCAGATATTCGGTAATATCGTATGTTTGAACTGCATAACCGCTCGGTTCATGTCCCAGATAAAAGCCATTTACCCAAATGCGGGCATCACGAAAAATACCGTCGAACTGGAGATAAAGATGTTTGCCTTTGTCTTCCTGCGGGACAATGAAGGTTTTCCGGTACCAACCGACACTGGTTTCCGGATATTTGTAACCGACAGTCTTATAACCGTGGCTATGACTTGCCAATGAATCGTATGGTAAATCGACTACCCAATCATGGGGAAGATCCACATTCTTCCATTCCACATTCCACTTGGCGGCATCGAATTTCGGAGAATAAGGACCTTCATTATGAATGGAAGCTGCTTTTGTCAGATAATTAAAATATTCTGTTCCACAACCAAAATCCTTTGCCGGATCGGAAGCATTACCGAAGGCGAATTGCCAATTCTCATCCAGAAGTATCCGTTCGCGGACAGATTGAGCGGAAAGAGAAAGGGTAAGAAGCAAAAGGGTAATAATAGAATAAATTGTTTTCATTGACATTAAACTTATAAATGGGAATTTAGCGGTGTAGCGTTGTGATATTATTTTAGGCGCGGATTACACGATTTTTTTCTCTTATGTAATCATTGCCTATTAATCCGCGAAATCCGCGCCTAAAATGTTATCATCCGAACGGAAACCTTGCCGGGGCGCTACGCCCCTAAATTAGTATTTAACCACAAACGTCTCCTTCAACAAATCCTTGTCATCCGAAGAAGCACCAACCATAACAATGAACTCACCCGGCTCTACAATCTTATTCATCTTGATATCATAAAATGCGAGTTTATCGGGAGTTATCTTAAAGTTTACCGTTTTACTTTCACCGGCTTTCAAAGCCACACGAGCAAAGTCTTTCAGCTCTTTTACAGGACGGGTGACACAACTGAACTTATCACGAATATACAGTTGTACAATCTCCACGCCATCACGATCGCCTGTATTCGTAACCTTTACGCTGACATCCACACTGCCGTCCTTACTGATTTCTTGCTGCGACAACTTCAAATCTTCATATTTATAGGTGGTATAGGACAGTCCATGACCAAACGGATAAAGCGGCGTGCTCGGTTTACCGGCAACATATGGATGGAAATACTGGGAAGGTTTATGATTATAAATCATCTGAAGCTGTCCGACACTATGTGGTATCGTTATAGCCAGCTTGGCAGAAGGATTTACTTTACCATATAGGATTTCTGCCACAGCCTGCCCTCCTTGCATACCCGGAGCCCACGCTTCCACAATGGCGGGCAAGTGCTCGGCTGCCCACTGTACTCCCAGCGGACGCCCATTTACCAATACGAGGATAGTCGGCTTACCGGAAGCGGCAACCTTTTCTATCAATTCGTTCTGCAAACCAACAAGGTCGATATCAGAACGATCCGTATCCTCGCCGTCCGTACGGTCGTTCCAGCGGAAACGCATCATATATTCACCGGCAACAACAATATTCAGATCCGCATTCCTGGCATGAGCAGCAGCTTCGGCTACCTTTTCGGGGTTCATATTGCGCGGGTCCCACCCTTGGTCTACAAAATCAAATTGCGTATCGGGAGCTATCATCTTCAAGCCTTCAAGGATAGTCGTTACATTCTCCGGTTTCTCCGGCGCACTCCAGTCACCAAGAATATTCTGGTCATCGGCATTGATACCGGTCACCATCACCTTTTTATATTTAGAAGCATCCAGCGGCAGTACACCGTCATTTTTCAAAAGGACAATTCCATTACGGGCCGCTTCGAGAGCCGTTTGGCGATGTTCATCGCAAAGGCGGATTTTTAGGCTCTCAGTTTCATCGGCGTATGGTTTCTCAAACAGTCCCAAACGAAACTTGATATCAAGAATACGGCGTACGGATTCATCAATCCGAACTTCCGGAATACGGCCTTCTTTCACCAGTTCTACCACCATCTCATTCCAGTGGATACCATGCATGTGCATATCCATGCCCGACATGATAGATTGATAGAAAGCCTCCTTGATATTCTCGGCTGTGGCATGCAGGTCGTGAATATGCTCGATATCCATCCAGTCGCTTACTACAAAACCGGGAAATTTCCATTCACCGCGAAGCACATCGGTCATCAGCCATTCGTTACTATGGCAAGGTACACCGTTTAATTCATTATGAGCCGTCATCAAAGATAAAGCACCTGCCTTCACTCCCGCTTCAAAAGGCGGAAAGAAGACTTCACGTAAGGTTCGCTCGGACAAATCTGCCGGAGAACCGTTTGTGCCATTAATAGGCTCGCTGCCGCCGACAAAGTGCTTGATACATGCCAATACGTCCTCGTCGCTATCTAAGTTTCCCTGATATCCCCTGACAGACTGTACACCCATTAATGTTACCAGATAAGGATCTTCACCATACGTTTCACCCACGCGTCCCCAACGGGCATCGCGTGCTACTTCCACATTAGGATTGAACGTCCAGTGCATATTCATGGCACGCATTTCCTTGGCGGTCTGGCGGGCTATCTTGTAAGCCATCAGCGTATCGAAAGAACAAGCAAGGTTTATATTCGTGGGATATACTGTGTTATCCGGCGCATTGGCATTACCATGAATGGCATCGATACCGAAAATGATGGGAATTTGTAAACGGCTCTTCATGGCAAGAGATTGCAGATAGTTGGCTTCTTCGATAGTAAGCACATGTAAGAAAGAACCTATCAGCCCCTGTTCTGTCCACGCTGCCACGTCTTCTTCCGTAATACCGGGATAAAAAGCATTTGCCGTGTTGTTTTTCAGTTCTTCCTCAGTCATCACGGCACTGTTTGCCTTAATATGTTCCAAACCGACAAACTGGTTCATCTGACCGACTTTCTCTTCCAGCGTCATTCTTCCGAGGAGGTCTTCTATTCTATCTTTCACAAGAGCTGCGGAATTTTTGTATACTTCTGTCTTGTTACCGCCGCAAGATGCCAAGCAAGTTACCATCGCCATAATGATTAATTTGTTTTTCATTGATATTAAACTTTTGTTTTGCAAAGATAACCGCTTTGAAAGATATCGGATAGCATTATTTTATCCAATTTTAGTATCATTTGTTTCAATCCACCGTATTAGTTGTTATCTATCACATTTGGATAAATAAAAAGAAGTGGATTTCGAGGAAATTCCCTATTTTTGTCACATCGTCATTCTTTACGGATGACTGAGTATTCAAATTGTTCAATTTAAAAAATATCAATATGATAAATTCTATTTATTCTCCTGCTCCCCAGAGATATGATTGCGGAATGAAGTATCGCCGTTGCGGGAAAAGTGGTATCCTCTTACCTGAAATTTCATTAGGCCTATGGCACAATTTCGGCGATGTGAATACATTTGCCAATTCACAAGCTATGGCCCACTATGCATTCGATCGTGGTATCACGCATTTCGACCTCGCCAATAATTACGGTCCTTCCTTCGGTTCGGCTGAGGAGACATTCGGAACGATTATGAAAAAATCATTTATGCCTTATCGGGACGAACTGTTTATCTCCTCCAAAGCAGGACATGAAATGTGGCCCGGCCCTTACGGTGACTGGGGATCACGTAAATCGCTGATGAGTAGCCTCAACCAAAGTCTGAAACGCATGAACCTGGAATATGTGGATATTTTCTATACTCACCGCTATGACCCGAATACACCGCTTGAAGAAACCCTCCAGACTTTGGTAGACATTGTGCGGCAAGGGAAAGCGCTATACATAGGCATTTCCAAATATCCCAAAGATAAAGCCGAATTTGCCTATCGCTATCTGGAGGAACGGGATGTACACTGCCTACTCTATCAAGGTAAATACAACATGTTTAACCGTGAACCGGAGACAGAAGGTATCTTGCAACAAGCCAAAGGAAACGGTACAGGTTTCATCGCTTTTTCACCACTGGCACAAGGACTGCTGACAAACCGTTATCTGAATGGCATTCCTGAAGACTCCCGCATGGCAAAGGGTGCTTTTCTGAAAAAAGAAGCATTGACCGATGAGGTCCTGAAAAAGATAAAAGCCCTGAATGAAGTAGCGTACCAACGCGGGCAAACACTTGCGGAAATGGCGCTTGCATGGATTTTGAAAGACGAAATGGTGACATCTGTCATTATCGGAGCAAGTTCGGTAGGGCAATTGGCAGATAATTTGAAAGCCATTGAAAATACAACGTTCTCAACAGAAGAACTGGAAACGATTAATCGAATTCTAAAATAAGAAAGCAACATGAGAAATACCGGTATTACAGTTCTTTATTTACTTTTCACCTGTTTAAGTATAGTCGGAGCCCAAGAATATAATGTAAAATCTCCCAACGGCAAGTTGGTTGTCACCGTGAATGTAGGCGAGACACTGAATTGGAAGATAGACCATGACGGTACCGGCGTCTTGCAGCCATCGGTAATTGCCATGCAAGGTCAGGAGATGAGAGCTGCGGGAAAAGAAATGACTTTTGGCAAAAGCATGAAAGTATCACGGGCAGAACGCAAATCCATCAAGAGTACTTTCACCACTCCTTTCTATAAAAAGGCAAGTGTGGAGGATATATATAATGAGCTGACCCTTAAATGTAAAGGAGGATATAGCGTTCAGTTCCGGGTTTATGACGATGGTGCTGCCTACCGGTTTATCTCTAACCGTGCGGAACCGTTCCTCGTGAAAAGTGAAACGGCTGAGTTCAACTTCAATAAAGATTACAAAGCATTTATCCCTTACATTAATGATAACCGAAACGGAGAACGCTATTGCTATTCTTTCGAGTCTTACTACGATGAAAGCAAGTTGTCAGAAATGGTTGCCGATTCGCTTGCCACTACTCCGCTAATGGTCGATTTGGGAAAAGGGAAGAAAGCCATTATTATGGAAGCCGGAGTAGAAGCTTATCCGGGTATGTTTCTTATCCGGAACAACCGAACCCCAACCGGATTACAGGCAAACTTCGCCCCCTACCCGCTACAGGAAACCATCGGCGGGCATAACCGATTAAACCGTATACCGACCAAACGTGCAGATTATATAGCGCGTATCCCCGGTAAACTGTCGGGAGACATGCAATTGGAATTTATTGATAATCATACGGCACGGGAAGCATCTTCTTCCAACAATGCACGCCGTACTTTCCCCTGGCGGGTTGTACTCGTCACCGAAAAGGACACACAACTGGCTGATAATGACATGGCACAACGACTTGCTCCCGCCTGCCGCATAGCCGACACCTCGTGGATAAAACCCGGGAAAGTAGCTTGGGACTGGTGGAATACCTGCAACCTGACCGGAGTAGATTTCAAAGCAGGCATGAATACTCCAACCTATAAGGCTTTCATTGACTTTGCCGCCGCCAATAAGTTGGAATATATCATCATCGATGAAGGTTGGAGTGGAAAAGAATCACTTCTGGAGGATTTAAATCCGGATATCAATTTGGAAGAACTCGTTAACTATGGAAAACAGAAAGGAATCGGTATTATTCTCTGGTCAAGCTGGCGAAATGCCATTACCAATATGGAACAATCATTTGCTTACTACGCCAATATGGGTATCAAAGGTTTCAAAATCGACTTCTTCGACCGTGATGACCAACCTGTCATAGAATCCGTAGAGCAAATAGCCGCTTGTGCAGCCAACAATAAATTGCTTCTAGACCTGCATGGGCTAAAACCTTACGGTATCCAACGTGCTTATCCCAACATACTTAATTTTGAAGGTGTGAAAGGATTGGAAAACGCCAAATGGGAACCCATCGTAAACAATGTTCCTCTCCATGATTTTCCCCGTTATGACGTTACCGCCCCTTATTTGCGGCAACTTGCAGGACCGATGGATTACACTCCGGGAGCTATGACAAACGCTACCCGCAGCACTTTCCGCGCCATCAACGACCATCCTATGAGCCAAGGTACACGGGTGCATCAAATGGCTATGTACACTGTGTTTGAGGCACCGTTGCAAATGCTGGCAGACAGTCCCAGTAAATATATGAAAGAGCAGGAATGTACCGATTTTATAGCTAAAGTACCGACTGTTTTTGACGAGACAATAGCGTTAGCCGGAAAGGTTGGCGAATATATTGCCCTGGCACGAAGAAGCGGAGATACATGGTATATAGGCGCAATGACTAACTGGACACCCCGCGAATATACCATCGACCTATCTTTCCTTAAAGAAGGGAACTATGAAGTAGAACTTTTTTCCGATGGAATAAATGCCGACCGTGAAGCTACCGATTACCGTAAAGAAAAACATACGGTGAAAGCAAGTGATAAATTAAGTATATATATGGCTCCAGGTGGCGGATGGACAGCAATCATACAAAAAAGACAATAAAGTGGCAAAGTGGTAAGATGACAAAGGTGATCTTGCCACTTTTTACTTTTAACATATCCTCTCGTGAACTTTTCACATTCTATCTTGTTTTTTCTCAAAAGCCTAAGGTACCATAGGGCAGGAATTAATATTTAACCTAAACAATTATAGAAGTATGAAGAAATTTATTCCCTTATTATTAGCGGTCTTCGCAGTCGCATTCGTATCTTGCGAGAAAGACCCTGACATGGATAAGCTAGACAATAAGTATCTGGTTTATACCAATTATGACAAGAAGGCAGATTTCAAAACCTTTGAAACTTACTACTTGCCGGACAGTATTCTCGTGATCGGCAGCAGAAAAGAAGCCGAATATTGGAAAGACGAAAGTGCACAAGAAATTCTCAGCGCCTACGTTACAAATATGAATAACCGCGGCTATATTCGTGTAGAAGACCGTGAGGAAGCCGACCTCGGATTACAAGTTAGCTATGTGAAGAGCACTTACTACTTCACTGACTACGGACGTCCTGAATGGTGGTGGAATTATCCGGGTTACTGGGATACTCCTTATTGGGGCAACTGGGGTGGCTGGTATTATCCGTATGCCGTTAACTATTCTTATAGCACCGGTTCCTTCATCACCGAATTGTTAAACCTTAACGCTCCTCAAGGTCAAAGCGAGAAACTTCCTGTTCTGTGGACCAGTTACATGAGCGGACTATTGAGTGGTTCTACCTCTGTAAATACAAAGATGGCTGTAGAAGGTGTAAACCAAGCTTTCACCCAGTCTACCTATCTCAACAATATGAATGCACAACCCAGATAAGATTGTTGACATTTTCTGTCATATAAGAATAGCTGTCGTTGAATTTTTTAAATAAGAACAAGTATGAAAACATTAAAATATATATCTTTGAGGGTAATGGCGGTTGCCGCCCTCGTGTTAGTCTTCACCATGCCGGTAAAGGCACAGATGACCGATAACGGTTATGCCAACATCGATTGGCAATTCAACTTTCCCTTAAACAACAACTTTGCAGATAAAGGCAGTGGATGGGGAATGAGCTTTGAAGGTGGTTACTTTCTGACTCCCAATATAGCGTTAGGAGGTTTCCTCGCTTATCATAGTAATCACGAATATGTAGGTCGTCAGACTCTTCCCATAGGTGAAGGAGGTAGTTTGAATACCGACCAACAACATACTGTATTCCAATTACCCTTCGGTCTTGCTTCCCGTTATCAATGGAAACGCGGTGGTGCTTTCCAACCATATCTAGGTGTAAAACTGGGCGCACAATATGCACAGTTGAAGTCAGCTTTCAACGTATTTGAAGCCCATACCAATACATGGGGTTTCTATGTATCTCCAGAAATCGGCTTTAACGTTTATCCATGGGCTTACGGACCGGGGTTACACTTCGCTGCCTACTATAGCTACGCAACAAACAAAGGTGACCTCTTCACTTATAGTGTAGACGGTATGAACAACTTAGGCTTACGTATCGGTATTGCATTCTAACAGAAATACACCTAAAGTTTAACCGAGAATAAATTAATTGTTTCAAAGTATGAAAAGAGGGAGTTAATTCCGTGTGGACGGGATTGACTCCCTTTGATTGTATCAATAGGATTTATTTCACAAATTATTCTGTTCCTTTAGGGGAACGAGAAGTCAACAGAGCCTGATACATTGCCTCCTGTATTCTCTCACGTATTTCCAATTCCTGCAACTTCGTATTCCACGTATTCGGATAGACACGATTACTGAGAAAAACGTAAATCAAACCATTATCAGGATCAACCCATGCACAAGTTCCCGTAAAACCGGTATGACCGTAAACAGATATAGGGGCGGAAGGAGCACAAGGGCTACTTTTAGGGTTCTGCATATCCGGTTTATCGAAACCTAAGCCACGACGACTTGTTTTTGAAACTGTTGTAGTAAAAAGACGACAAGTTTCTTTACTTAAATAGCGCTTACCGTCCAACTCGCCATCATTTAAAAGCATCTGATAAATCTTTGCTACTTCTTCCGCAGTAGAGAATAGACCTGCATTGCCGGAAATTCCTCCTTGAAAAGCAGCCGATTCATCATGTACAAATCCCTGTAAAGTTGTTTTCCGTAAGAACGGGTCTACAGAAGAAGGTACTATTTCATCTTTCTGTAAAAATTTTAAAGGCAAATAGCCTGTTCGTTTCAGTCCCATCGGCATATAGAATTCTTTGGCAAGAAACTCATCCAGTGGCATTCCCGAACGCACTTCCACCAATTGTTGCAGCAAAATAAAGCCTACGCAACTATAGCGATAACGTTTATCTCTCAAGGGAACATCGGCAATTTTTTGAAGATATTCTTTCTTGAAAGCACGGTTCAACCATAAGCTATCACAAATTTGTAAGGCACAATCGGTTGTGGGTACTTTTGAAGTCAACCCTTCACGGAACCGGAATTTCGGATTAGCCCAAGTCTGACGCCCGATACGGGTAGGATGCAGTTTATCCGGTTTCACTTTAAACAACGTACCATTATAACTATCTTCATCAATAGCATCCTGATAGAACAACAACGTAGAAGGTAAGCCGGACTGATGGAACAACAGTTCCCTTACCGTAATATCCCGTTTATCAGTATCTTTCAGAAATGGTAGGTAGTCAGACACACGGTCAGTCAAGTTAAGACGCCCTTTATCATAGAGTTTCATCACGGCAAGCAAAGTAGCAGTTGTTTTAGTCAACGAAGCAAGATCATAAACATCCGTGGTCTGTACAGGACGTGAAACACCTACCTGATTATCTACCAGCGTATTCCATGTATGAGTACCGAAAGTTTTACTGTACATCTCTTTACCGTCTTTTAAAATTACCACCTGACATCCCGGATAAGCCCCTTCTCGAATGCCTTGTTCGGCAATGGTATCAATCCGAGCCAACATGCGGGAATTCAGCCCATATTCTTCGGGTACAAAACGAGGTTCTGCTCCAGTTCCGAGCACTACTCCTTCACCGGCAGCAAACAAGTTACCGATACTTGCCGAAAGTTTTCCATCCGCAGCAGCATCTGCATACAATATCTTGGCAACCTGGGTTTGTACTTCGTCATCAGAAGAATGGGCAAGTATCATCGTTCCAGCCGCCGAAACACCCCGATGTATCTGTAACACTTGTTTTCCGGGAATAAAGAATAAATATACCACTGGAACATCAGGAGCAAATTCCGCAAAGAAAGATTGATAAGGTGTCAGTCTGTGTTCGGTTACACATACCAAAATACGTTTGAACTGCGACAGTTTATTTTTCAGATTGGTACGTGCAGAATCGGAAAGTTCTTTTCCTAATTGGAATTCCACCGGATGAGTATATTCTGATATCTGCCTGATGAACGGCTGTATTTCTTTCGTATCACCTACATTGAGCACTGCAACCTCTTTTATAACAGGATCCAGTGGCAATATTCCTGTTTTATTTCCCAGAACAGTAATGGCAGCCAACTTTAAACGCCGTATCAAGTCACGGGTATACGCAGTATTAATACGGGCTCCCAAACCGGAAAGACGGACGAAAGGTTTCTTCGATAGTCCAAACGCATATTTATAGGTCAGTACCTTACGACATTTTTCTTCTATATCTCCTTCACTCAGTTCGCCACGTTTTACAGCAGCAAGTACAGTTTCAACCTCTTCCTTTATACGCCGGGGAACAAGCAGCAAATCATTTCCTGCTTTCAAAGCTTGCAAACAAAGCGTCGCATTATTCGATACCCCTTTCATAGCAAGGGCATCTGTAAAAATAAGACCTTGGAATTTCAATTCACGAGTCAACAAGTCATAAACTATATTACGCGAAAGGGAAGAAGGTACGCCATTGTTCGTTTCAAAAACCGGAACAGCCAAATGCCCTACCATAATACCACTTAAGCCGGAATGAATCGCTTTTTTAAAAGGATAAAGTTCTACACTATCCAAACGTTCACGCGTAAACGGCAAAGTAGGTAAGGCATAATGCGAGTCTACATCCGTATCACCATGTCCAGGAAAATGTTTAGAAACAGAAAGCACTCCTCCATCTTCCAATCCTGTGGCATATGCAATCACTTTATTGGCAACATTTACCGGGCTCTCACCAAAAGAACGGGTATTAATAACCGGATTTTGAGGATTGATGTTTACGTCCGCTACCGGAGCAAAATTAACCTGTACCCCCATTTCACGACATTGCCGTGCCATTTCACACCCATATTCATAAAGAAGAGAATCATTCCTTACACAACCCAACACCATATTCTTCGGGAATACGGGTGTACCTCGCAAACGCATAGATAGTCCCCATTCACCATCAAAAGTTATCATTAAAGGAACATCTGCCATACGTTGTGCCTCATTGGTAAGCGCTACCTGATTTTGCATCAATCCACCAGAAAAAAGCAAACCACCCACTTTATAATCCTCCACCACCTTACGTAGCAATTCTTTATTACGTTTATCTTGTTGCGGAGCGATGGTATAAATAAACAGCTGTCCTATTCGTTCTTTCAAACTCAACCTGTTTAAAACAGAGTCTACCCATTGCTGGCATCGCACTCCATCTTGTATGGAACGGAGTAGTAACGGTTCCACGGAAGTTACGGGAACAGACGGAACAGGCCGGTATTTAGCTTCGGAAGCAAAGCGTCCATAACATCCTAAAATCAACAGCACAAATAGTAACAGCTTCTTCATTTATTTCTTCTCAGTCAATATCAACTTCATTTCTCCGACGTATATACCACTCTTACCGGTATGCAATACCGGTATACTCTTACCATCAGCATTCATATAGAAAGCAGGTTTTTGCATAAAGGTATGAGAATGCCCTCCCAGAATAGCATCAATACCATAGGTTTCCGTAACCAGTTTCTCATCAGAATCTCCATTGTTACTACGTATACCCAAATGGGACAGACAGATAACAACATCGCATTGTTCCTTATTCCGCAGAACATCTACTACCTCTTGAGCCACCGCAACGGGTTCTTTATAAACGACTCCTTCACATTTGTCAGCCTGTACCAATCCTTCCATTTTGGGAGCAAGGCCAAAAACACCGATTTTAAGTCCGTTACGTTTTAATATAGTGTATGGTTTCACTAAACCTTCAAGTACCGTTCCACTTACATCATAGTTGGCGCACACCACCGGGAAATCAGCCATACGAAACAAACGCGCCATATTCTCCAAACCGAAATCAAACTCATGGTTACCTATAGTCATAGCATCATATCCCATCAAGTTCATCATCTTTACCTCTACTTCACCCCGGAAAAGATTATAATATGGAGTACCCTGCGAAATATCACCACAATCAAAAAGCAAGACATCAGGATGTTCGGCACGATATTCTTTCAAGAAAGTAGCGCGGCGTACTGTTCCTCCCATACCTGCATACCTATCGGCGGCATGTGGATTAATAGGTTCGATACGGCTGTGCGTATCGCTCGTCTGTAAAATAAACAACTCTTTGGTCTGTTGTGCCGATGCCGTAAATATCAGGCAAACGACCAGTAAACAATATATGGATATACGTTTCATCTAACCTATAGTTTTTAATTAGTATTCTTTAATTTTCAACCGTAATACGCCCTTCCATGCGTGAAGCGATTTTCTTACCTTCAGCAGTCTGTTTCTCTACATATTGCATAAATAAGCCACGCAATGTAGCATTAGCCGGGCACTCCCTCTTTTCAGCCTGAGGCAAAGCGGCCATACCATCATTGCCATCAGCCAGATAGTCGATAGTAGCAACCGTATATAGTTTATCATCTTCCACTGGCTTACCCGCTACTGCAGCCTTCACCAACTTACCATCTTTAGAGATTGTTAGCTTCACGCCACTGACGCCTTCGCCATAACGCGCAGCGATATTCTCAAAAAGTTTTTTTAAATAGACACCTTTCAAAGTCAGTACACAAAGAGAATTCTCAAAAGGTAATATCTCATAGACATTCTCACAAGTAATAGGACCTTCGGTTAATATATTGCGTAAACCACCCATATTGACAAGTCCCATATCCGCAGGTTTACCTAGTACTCGTACAGCAGCTTCACGTAGCACATCTGCCACCAGATTAGAAAGCAGGCTCTCAGGCGCACCCTTGTCCATAGACATTTCTGCCGTGCCTACCACACGATACATCATACTGTCTATCTTTACCTTATAAGGCGCAAGCAATGCCACTGCTTCCGCATCGGGTTCAGCATCCAACGTGGAATCTATAGATTGCATACTTCCTTCCGCTTTCGTCACTTCATAAGTAGAATGACAAGATGTCAACAAAAGGAATACACCTAATGCCACTCCAGATACGAACTTTAATGTTTTCTTTTTCATATTCGTTTGTTTTAAACTGCTACAAATATACTTTTTCTTTACCTTGAAGCAAAGAAAGGAGGAATTCTTTTTCGTAACTTTCCTTTTCAGCCCAAGTCCAAATAAAATACATAAAACATTTGTGTATCTGCCAAATAATTCGTTCCTTTGCACCGCTTTCGCGCAATCGCTGTCAGGACACCAAGAGAGAAGCCTGGTATGTTGCGTTGTAACGATCAAACAATTTAATAATAACAACAATGGATTTAATTAAAATTGCAGAAGAAGCATTTGCTACCGGAAAACAGCACCCGAGCTTCAAAGCTGGTGACACAGTAACAGTAGCATATCGTATTATCGAAGGTAACAAGGAACGTGTACAGTTGTACCGTGGTGTTGTTATCAAGATTGCCGGACATGGAGACAAAAAACGTTTTACTGTACGTAAAATGTCAGGAACTGTAGGCGTAGAACGTATTTTCCCGATCGAATCACCGGCTATTGACAGCATCGAAGTGAACAAAGTGGGTAAAGTTCGTCGCGCTAAATTGTACTACTTGCGCGCTCTTACCGGTAAGAAAGCAAGAATTAAAGAAAAAAGAGTTAACGGATAATTTCTTTATCTCTTATTTCAAAATAAAAAGAGACTGGGTTCTTTGGAATTCAGTCTCTTTTTATTTTTCCATTAACCAAAAAATCACTATCATTGTATTTCTTTTAACACATTTAAAAATCTATGAAATTCAAAAAGAAATTGATTTGTTGCCTGGCATATACCTGCTTCGCAAGTAATCTCCTTGCCGATGGGCTGAAAGGATTTGATTACGCCAATGTCTCTGCTCCTTCAGGAAAAGAATGGGAATCTCCCGAGTTATTGGCCCTGAACAAAGAACAACCACACACCTGGTTCTTCACCTTTAACGATACAGAGAGTGCCCGGAAAGTATTGCCAGAACACAGCAGTTACTACTGTTCACTCAACGGAACATGGAAATTTCATTGGGTGGGAAATCCCGATGAACGCCCTAGCGACTTTTATCAGCCGGGATACGACGTTTCCGCATGGGATGACGTCAGCGTACCGATGCAATGGAACGTAGCAGGTATCCAGAAAGACGGCAGCCTGAAATATGGGACACCCGTCTATGCCAACCAACCGGTCATTTTTCAGCACAAAGTTGCTGTGGACGACTGGAAAGGCGGAGTAATGCGTACTCCTCCGCACGACTGGACAACTTACAAAAACCGTAATGAGGTAGGTTCCTACCGTCGTACTTTCTCCGTTCCTGCCGACTGGACAGAACGCGAAGTATATATCAACTTCGATGGGGTATCCTCTTTCTTCTACCTCTGGATAAACGGGAAATACATTGGTTTCTCCAAAAATTCACGAAACACCGCTTCCTTTAATATTACCCCTTATCTGAATAAGGAAGGCGAGAATATAGTGGCAGTCGAGGTCTATCGCAATTCAGACGGTTCGTTTCTCGAAGCACAGGATATGTTCCGCTTACCAGGCATTTTCCGTTCGGTATCACTGACTTCCACCGCCAAGGTACAAGTACGTGATTTACGTGTATTCCCCACACTGGATGCCAACTACAAGGACGGTATCATCCGTGTGGAAGCTGACGTACGTAATCTTAGCGATAAGAAAGTGAAAGATTACACCCTTGCCTATTCGGTTTACGCCAATAAACTGTATTCCGATAAAAACACTCTGGTGAATGATGTAAGTGCAACCGGTAACCTTACCGAATTGGATAAAGCCGGAAAGACTTCTATCATCACGACTCTAAATATTGCCGTTCCCAAGCAATGGTCGGCAGAAACACCTTACCGTTATGTACTGGTGGGTCAGCTAAAAGACAAGAAGGGCAGAGTGATAGAAACTTTCTCCACCGCATTCGGTTTCTGCAAGGTAGAAATCAAAGATACTTCGGCAAGTAACGACGAATTCAATTTGGCAGGACGCTATTATTATATCAACGGAAAAACCGTGAAATTAAAAGGAGTTAACCGTCAAGAAATAAACCCAGCTGTAGGTAATGCCATCAGCCATGAACAGATGAAAGAAGAAATCATGCTGATGAAACGGGGAAATATCAACCATGTGCGCAACTCACATTATTCCTGTGAACCTTACTGGTACTACCTGTGTGACAAATACGGAATCTACCTGGAAGATGAAGCGAACATTGAAAGTCATGAATACTATTATGGCAATGCGTCCCTGTCCCATGTACCAGAGTTTGAGGCGGCACACGTGGCACGCGTCATGGAGTTGGCCCACTCCCACGTAAACCATCCTTCTATAGTGATATGGTCACTGGGTAATGAAGCCGGCCCGGGAAAGAATTTCATCAGTGCCTATAATGCCTTGCATACCTTCGATTCCTCCCGCCCCGTCCAATATGAACGTAACAATAGTATTGTAGACATGGGATCCAACCAATATCCATCCATTGCATGGATGCGTGGTGCTGTCACGGGTAAGTACAACATCAAATATCCGTTCCATGTATCAGAATATGCCCATTCCATGGGAAATGCGGTAGGTAATCTGGTAGACTACTGGAACGCGATAGAGTCTACCAACTTCTTTTGTGGAGCTGCCATCTGGGACTGGGTAGATCAGGCGTTGTACAATTATGACCCTAAAACCGGAGACCGTTACTGGGCATATGGTGGTGATTTCAATGACAAGCCGAATAGCGGAATGTTCTGTATGAACGGTATCCTGTTGCCCGACCATTCTCCCAAACCGGCTTACTATGAAGTAAAGAAAGTGTATCAGAATGTAAGTGTAAAAGCTATCGACCTGCAAAATGGAAAAATTGAAATTTTCAACAAGAATTATTTTACCGCACTGGACAACTATAAATTAGTGTGGTCTTTGTATGAAGATGGAAAGAAGATAGACGAGAATGAAGCTTCCCTCGAAGTATGCAAGTCAATTGGTCCCCGTGCTAAAGCCATCTGCCATCTTCCCTACAACTACGGAAATCTGAAAACCGAAAGCGAATATTTCGTAAAGGTACAATTTGTATTGCTTCGCGATATGCCTTGGGCAAAAGCAGGTTTCGTACAGATGGAAGAACAATTGGCAATGAAAGCCGCCGGTGAAAAGCCGTCTATAAAAAAACTGACCGCCACTGCCGAGAAACCGGAAATAAACGAAACCGGAAACTTCACCACTATCACCGGAAAAGGTTTCTGTGTGAAGTTTGACAACAAAGAAGGAACCATCTACAGTCTGGAATACAATGGCAAGAAGATGATTTGCGACGGACAAGGTCCTAAGATAGATGCCCTTCGCGCTCCCACAGACAACGACAACTGGGCCTATCGCCAATGGTTTGAAAAAGGACTTCACAACCTGAGGCACCAAGCCATCAAACGTACTTTGGTACAGCCTTCCCCAAAAGATGGAAATATTCTGCAGATCATCTATACGATAGTTTCACAAGCCCCCAATGCCGCAGTTATCGAAGGAGGTAACTCCGGCAGATACTCTATTAAAGAGCTCACTGACCACCCGTTCGGTCCCGATGATTTCAAATTCATTACCAGCCAGATATGGACTGTTTATCCCGATGGCTCTATCGAACTGCAATCCAGTATCACCTCTAACGATGCCTCCCTTGTACTCGCCCGCCTAGGATATTCCATGCAAGTTCCTTCCGCATTGCAACAATACACTTATTATGGCCGTGGCCCTTGGAACAACTACAACGACCGCCATACCGGTGCTTTCATCGAAATGTATCAAAGTAGCGTGAAGGAGCAATTTATCAACTTCCCGAAACCGCAAAGTATGGGCAATCGTGAAGAAGTACGCTGGTGTGCCCTGACCGACCAGACAGGCAATGGCGTAGAATTTCTTTCAGGCAACCGGATGTCTGTCTCGGCATTACCTTGGTCGGCTGTAGAAATGATTCTTGCCCCTCATCCCTATCAGTTACCTAAATCCACTGCCACCCATTTACATCTGGATTTGGCGGTGACAGGACTTGGCGGTAACAGTTGCGGACAAGGTGGGCCTTTAAATTTTGACCGTGTGAAAGCGGGTAATCATACCATGAGTTTCCTAATCCGTCCCGTACGGCAAGCCGCATTCACCCAGACCGCCAACGTCTCTTTAGCAGGTGAAGTTCCTTTGTCCATTTCACGCAGCCGCAGCGGAATGGTCAATATCCATTCTTCAAAATCTGACGCCCAAATAGTCTATACTCTGAACGGGAACAAGAAAAAACAACGTTATACCAAACCTTTCAATCTACGCGAAGGTGGCATGGTGACAGCTGCCTACGAAGATAATACCAACATTGCTACTTCGATGATGTTCAGCAAGATAGAGAGCATTCCATTAGAAGTGATTTATGCATCAAGCCAAGAAACCGGTGAGGGGGATGCCACCCATTTGGTAGACGGCAATGCCAATACCAAATGGCACACCATGTATTCCGTCACTGTAGCCAAATATCCACATTGGGTAGACTTTGATGCCGGAGAAACCAAAGTGATGAAAGGTTTCATCTATCTTCCCCGTCAAGATGGTGGTACCAATGGAGACATTAAGGATTATAGTTTGCAAGTGAGTAATGATGGTAAAAATTGGAAAGAAGTCCTTAAAGGTACTTTCCCCTATAACAAGAAACAACAACGTGTCTTATTGGAAAAGCCGGTACAAGCCCGATATCTCCGTTTCACCGGACTTAGCTCGCAAAATGGAGCTGACTTTGCCGGTGGCGCCGAGTTCTCTGTGATCGCCGACTGATGTCATAAAGAACAGAAGTTGTGCCACTATATTGGCACAGCCGTGCCATCGAAGTGGCAAAGTTGTGCCATTAAAGAGGCAAGACAGTGCCAATTTGGTGGCACTGTCTTATGATATATTACATCATACCAATGAAGATGAATATCTGTACAATTCCTGAGTCAATTTCATCTTATCACCATGGACAAGGATGAGCCATGCTAAAACAACCGAGTTTACCATGTAGCAATGAGTTCTTTCAGAATGCGGAAAAACCGGTTGAAAAAGAAAAATGAATGTACACACTGCGGTTCAATATCGGATTCCATCAGGAATCTTTATTGCTAAATGTATACAGACACGTATACAAATACGCGAATACAGTTTTGTATACGCATTTGTATACGGTCTGTTTTTTATTTCTATTTTCAAAATTACCATATTTGCACACTATGATAGTTAAGGTAAATAAAAAGATATACATACTATAAAGTAAAAGTCAACAAGAGAGTGAACTATCACACATTTATAAACTATTAATTTGAAGTAGAATGAAGAAAATTATTTTTATTGCTTTTATTGTAACATCATTTACAGTTATGGGATATAATATTTATACCGGACAAAGATTAAATGCTCTGTCTGATATCGCATTAGCTAACATTGAGGCATTAGCACAAGATGAAATTGAAAGTGACAAGACGTGGCAAGTGGGAGAGAAAACCATTACAACATCAAGTCCTGGTTGGACGTATAATGCAACGTTAGATGTTTGGTTATTTGAGGGAAAAGTTACAGCTACTCAACTACCAGAAATAGAAGTTTTAAAAATAAAGTGCTGTAGAGCCAAAGGGCCTTTGGATAGTTGTTCATACGAAGAATGCTAAATTCACCAATAGAGTTGTATGTGAATATTCTATATCTACATACAACTCTTTATTATATATAGACATGAAAAAATACAATTACATTTTATTGATCTTCACGTTGTTTCTCTATGCATGTACTTCTGCTCCCCAGAAAATGGAACATTCTACCACTACTGTTGAAATAGATATCAATAGCAGTGAAAGACTTGATTTTGAAAAGAATTTTGACTCTGTACAATATATACCATTAGAAACAAACAAGGATGTACTTATCGGTGAAATAACCAAAATGTATCTAGACAATGAACATATAATTATCTTTGACCAAAAAGCGATGAGTATTTTTCTATTTGGAATCGATGGAAAATTCATCAGAAAAATAGGCAAGAAAGGTGAGGGGCCGGATGAATATCTGTATATAAATGATATTCAGTTCGATAAAGAACAAATGTTGATACTGGCACATGAAAGACTCCGGAACTGCATCTATACATACGATTTATCCGGCAATTTGGTGAATAAGAGTCCAACATCATCAGTAATGTTCAACTCTTTTTTCAAGGTTAAAGAGGGTGTCTGGGTATATAGTTGTTTCAGTGACGGGAATCCGGAGAACTATAACCTAACACTTTTGACTCCGAATTTACAAAACGTGAAAAAACAGTATTTCTCACAAAAAGAATTTGTAAATATTACATTTTCATCTACTTTCATGAGTGACGGACATGGTAAATTATTTTTTTATTATCCATCAAGTAATATAATCTACGAAATTTCGGAGACTGATGTCAAGCCCTTTCTCCAAGTAAATTTCGGGAACCGATCCATGCCTTATGATAGAATTCTGAAGGCGGGAAGTATGGAAGAGTATGACAAATTAGTTTCCGAAAAAAAGTATTTGGGAGACATCAACAGGTGCTTTGCAAACCGCGACAGAATATTCTTCTCATTTATGGAATCAGGACTGGGTAAAGTAAAATTTTATAACTGTTTCTATAATATCAGATTAAAAGAAACGAATGTATTTGACAATGCTTTTATGTCATCGACAACATATCCTATTTTACCGGCTCTATTACATTCTACAGACACGACGCTGGTTTATCAAATTAAGTTACCCATAATCACAGAAGAAAGTTTAACGACCCTGAGTAGTTCCTTGTCCACCAATATACAAATAGATTCTAATCCGGTTTTAGCAATATGTTCCTTAAAGGAACAGCAATAACACGTCGTTTTTGATGCCCACAACTACTCCCAAATACTAAAACCACCTTATTTATATGTAATTATTGTCCAATTAGACAATAATTACATATAATAGTTCCTTTGGCAGAACTGCATTTCCCTCTATTTGGATTTTATTTGCAGAAAATAAAATTGTCACTGATATATAGGATAAAATATGTAATAACAATCCCATCATCTATCTTTATAAAAAGATAAATAACAATCAAAAAAAAGCCAAAATATTAAAAGTTACATAATACCAAATGAAGACAAATATCTGTACAAATCCAGAGCCAATTATCAACCTGATAGCTATAATCAGTGACCAATCACTATTGAATGAACATAAATGGAGAATGTTAGAACAGGAAATCAATCAATGTCACAACAATTTTACAATAAAGCTACGTTGGGACTATCCGGTTTTATCAGAAGATGACATACATATCATCTTATTATTGCGCATGGGGATGAGCCATGCGCAAATAGCCGGACTTACCCATGTATTAATGAGTTCTTTCAGAATACGAAGAAGCCGATTGAAAAAGAAAATGAATGTACAATGCAGTTCAATATCAGATTTCATCAAGAATCTTTATCGCTAACCGTATACGGTCTGTCTTTTCTTCTTGTTTTCAATATTGGTATATAACAGATAAGACAAATAAAGAAGCATATTTATGTCCAACAAGAGATTGAGCTGTCACACTTTTATTAACTATTTAATTTTAAAATTATGAGAAAATTAGTCACGCATTTTGCGTCGTTACATTTGTGAGTCTTTTTGTTTTAAGCTGCACTAATGACAGGTATATGATGAACATTCTAAAGAGACATCAGAATTGAACATTCCGCAACAGTATAAAATAATAGGGGAGAAACACAATGAAGGACTTGAAGCTGTATTTGCAGCGATGAGAAGTTATTATGAACAACCAAAACCAGATTAGACAACCCCCAATTAACTAAAAGAGGAATACCTGACAATGAGCTCCAAAGCCCTACACAACCGGTAAAAGCTTTGAATAAAATAAATGAAGAAGCAACCCGCAAATTATCAGTAACAGATGCAGTAGCTGTTTATACAGGGACAAATACCCGCTGTAATTCGTATATATACTGGAAAGAGAATTTTATGAAATGGATTTTGATATTAAACAAACCAGAGTTAGTAAACAAATTCAGTGATGAAGAGCTGAACCATTTCACTATTAAGAATAAACGACTATTACATTAACATTATAATGAAAGTTCTCCTATATATATTATTGTCTATTTCCTGTTGTGCTTGCATCCACACTAAGCGTCTGGAATATGCCTTGGAGTTTGCAGGAGAAAATCGATCGGAGTTGGAAAAAGTCCTGACGCATTATAAAGACAGTGGTCGGAAATATCATGCAGCCTGCTTTCTGATTGAGAATATGCCCCGTTATTACGCCTATGCGGGTAATGATTTGGACAGTTTGAAGGCAGTATTTTGGACTACAGAAAGAGAAAAGACCGGAAATACTGGTTGACAGGAATATGCCACTTGCACTGAAAAACCCCTACCTAAAAGATGTAACCTGTGAGTATTTCGGAAAAAATGAAGCAAAGGTTGAACTTCAGGAAAAAACTCGTGACGAATATCTTTATATAGGTTTTTTCGCACGACTAAAGTGGAAACCGATTGATATTGCTACTTCACATGGAAAGCGGGCAATAATAAAAAACGTAGAACCAGAAATAATCTATCTCCCACTTACCCGAAATAATAATACCGGTTACAGGGAAATAGGGTATCCTTTCAAATTGACAAATACCGGCATTTTCTACTATCGACCGGAGAATAAAACGGAAAAGGTAAGATTATACCGTAAATACCCTATGCGTTATTGGCCCCTCCGTTATATGTCTGATATGATCGGAGGTAAGTTTGAAGCATCCAACAGGCTTGATTTTAAACATTCCGAATTATTGTATCAGATAGTGGATACCCCAAAAACAAACTATAATGCAGTATCTTGTACACCAAAACAAAAATACAGGTATGTACGCTTCACTGCCGCCAAAGACAGATATGCACAACTCGGAGAGCTATTTTTATTCAGGTTCACTAATAAAAAAGAAAAAATAGAACCGAAAGCTATAAAAGGAAGCGAACCAAGATTCGGGCATGAAACAATGAGAAGAAATAATATATCCGACGGGGATTTTTTAAGTTTTTTCTGGTCGAATGAAAAGGGGGGATACGTCACTCTTGACCTAGGCAAGCCAGAAAATATAACACAATTAGTTTACGTTCCCCGAAATGACGATAACTATATCACTCCTGGAAATACATATGAGCTGTTTTATCAGAATGGAATAGATGGTTGGGTATCATTAGGACAAAAAATAGCAAGCGAACGTTATCTGGACTTCAATAATGTACCCAAGAACGCATTACTTTGGTTGCGTAACCTTTCTCATGGCAAAGAAGAACAGGTCTTTTGGATGGAAAACGGAAAACAGATATTTTAGCATTCATAAGAAAATCCTCCTTCCCCGTTTCATCGGTTTCAGGAGGATTTTCTTCTTATTATAAAAAAACTCACTTGATATCTCTTAATTCCCAACCCAATGCACTGGCACCCAACACAGCAGCATCAGAATCTTTCAATTCGGACATCATCAATTTAGCTTTACCTTTATAAATAGTCAAAACATTCTCATCAATAGCCTTTTGGATAGGTTTGAAGATATAATCGCCTGATTTAGCCAATCCACCGAACAAGATTATCGCTTCCGGACTTGAGAAAGCGATAAAGTCAGCAATAGCCTCACCCAAAATGGTTCCTGTAAATTCAAAAATATCCTGAGCTAACTTGTCACCTTGAACAGCAGCATCATATACATCTTTTGAGGTAATGTTTTCTGCCGGAATAGAACGCAACAAACTGGGTTCTGTGCGAGCCGTCAGGAATTCACGCGCTGTACGCGCCACACCGGTAGCCGAACAATAAGTTTCCAGACAACCATGACGTCCGCAACCGCAAACACGACCATTTTCACGACGTATAATAGTATGTCCCAATTCACCGGCAAAACCATCGTGACCATACACCATCTGACCGTTAATAACAATACCACTACCCACACCGGTACCTAAAGTAATCATGATGAAATCTTTCATACCACGTGCGGCTCCGTATGTCATTTCACCGATTGCAGCAGCATTAGCGTCATTTGTCAGTGCAGTAGGAATGCCAAGACGTTCTTCAAACATGGCAGCCAAAGGGATGACTCCCTTCCAAGGAAGATTAGGAGCAAATTCGATGGTACCACTATAATAATTACCGTTAGGAGCACCAATACCGATACCTTTTATCTTGTCTACACCACCATTCGCAATAATCAACGGAAGAAGATTTTTACATACTGTATCGACGTAATCATCGGCCTGTACATAAGCCCCCGTCTTAATGGAACCATTAGCAATAATTGTTCCGCGTGCGTCCACAATACCAAAGACGGTATTCGTACCGCCTATGTCAATACCCACTACATAGGGCTTTTCCATGTTTGAATTCATGATATAACTTTTGTTTAAAGGGTTAGTTGATAACATTTATGGTTACAAATTACACAAAGAAAAACGACATTGCAAAATCTTTTTTTAAAAAACTTCGTCCTACTTGCAACTTTTTGTAACCTATGTGCGTCTAATTATGAAAAACAATAAGAGCTAAGTATAAAACAGGAAAAATCGTGATACAGCTAAAAGACATTAATAAAACCTACAATAACGGAGCACCTTTACACGTTCTCAAGGGTATTAACCTTGATATTCAAAAAGGAGAATTCGTATCTATCATGGGAGCATCCGGTTCCGGAAAATCCACCTTACTTAATATATTGGGTATTCTGGACAATTATGATACCGGAGAATATTATCTAAACGGCACCCTTATCAAGAACCTGAGTGAAACCAAAGCTGCCGAGTATCGCAACCGGATGATTGGTTTCATCTTCCAGTCCTTCAACCTGATAACTTTTAAGAACGCAGTAGAGAATGTAGCCCTTCCCCTATTCTATCAAGGAGTGAGCCGCCGGAAACGTAATGCCATGGCACTGGAATATCTCGACCGCCTTGGATTGAAAGAATGGGCACACCATATGCCCAACGAAATGTCCGGTGGACAGAAACAACGAGTAGCTATTGCCCGTGCTCTGATTACCAATCCCCAAATCATTCTTGCCGACGAGCCTACCGGCGCCCTTGACAGCAAAACATCCGTGGAGGTGATGCAAATCCTGAAAGACCTGCACCAAACGGGTATGACCATCGTAGTAGTAACCCACGAAAGTGGAGTCGCCAACCAGACGGACAAGATTATCCACATCAAGGATGGAATTATCGGCAGTATAGAGGAAAATCTGAACCATGACGCGTCGCCATTCGGGAAAGACGGGTATATGAAATAAAGAAACATCATCACATTATATATATGATAGACCTTTGGATAGAAATATACGCCACCATCAAACGCAACAAACTGCGCACGTTCCTTACCGGTTTTGCGGTGGCATGGGGCATCTTCATGCTCATCGTACTGTTGGGAGCCGGAAACGGCATTATACATGCCTTTGAGCAGAACTCCTCCGAACGTGCGTTAAATTCCATCCGCATTTATCCGGGCTGGACAACCAAGTCTTATGACGGATTAAAAGAGGGACGACGCGTCCGCTTGGACAATAAGGACCTTAGCTCAACCGAGAGAAGTTTCCCTGAAAATGTTATCAGTGCCGGAGCCACCTTGCGGCAAAGCAATATAAACATTAGTTTCGGACAAGAATATATCAACGTCTCACTAATGGGCGTATATCCTAATTATACCGAAGTGGAAACCGTAAAAACCGCTGATGGACGGTTCATCAATTATAATGACCTGAAAGAACGGCGGAAAGTGATTATCCTTCATAAAAAATCCGCAGAAATTCTTTTTAATAAAACGCATACCAATCCGCTCGGTCAGTTTGTCAACGCCAACGGGGTAGCCTATCAGGTAGTCGGGATTTACAATGACCAAGGCGACCAAGGTTCCAGCGATGCTTATATACCTTTCTCAACCCTGCAAACCATCTACAATAAAGGGGATAAACTGAATAATATTATTTTTACTACCAAAAACCTGAACAGCATAGAAGGTAACGATGCTTTTGAAGCCGAATATCGCAAAGTTCTCGCCGCCAACCACCGGTTTGACCCAACCGACGACAGCGCCATCTGGATATGGAACCGCATGACAAGTTTTATGAAGACGCAAAATGCCATGGGGCTTCTGCGCACGGCTATCTGGGTAATCGGTATCTTCACCTTGCTAAGTGGTATTGTAGGCGTATCGAACATCATGTTGATTACCGTCAAGGAACGTACCCGCGAATTTGGTATCCGCAAAGCGTTGGGCGCCAAACCCATCTCTATCCTCTGGCTGATTATTGTAGAGAGTGTAGCTATCACCACCTTCTTCGGCTATATAGGTATGGTGGCAGGCATTGGGGTAACGGAATGGATGAACAGTGCTTTCGGCAGCCAGACGGTAGATGCCGGCATGTTTCAGGCACGCATGTTCTCCGACCCTACAGTCGACATACAAATAGCTATTCAGGCTACGCTTACCCTGATTATTGCAGGTACATTGGCAGGGTTCTTCCCCGCCAAGAAAGCAGTGAGTATTCGTCCTATTGAAGCACTTAGAGCAGATTAAAGATTATGAGAATAGATTTGGATACATGTGAGGAAATCCTCCTCACCATCACAAGAAATAAAACCCGAAGCTTGCTGACGGCATTTGGCGTATTCTGGGGTATCTTTATGCTGGTGGCACTCATTGGTGGCGGACAGGGCATGCAGGAGCAGATGAAGCAACAGTTTGAGGGATTTGCCACTAACTCCGGTTTCGTTGCGGCGCAAAAGACAAGCGAAGCCTACAAAGGATTTCGCAAAGGGCGTTGGTGGGACGTAGAAACAGATGACGTAGACAGAGTGCGCAGTGTAGAAGGAATAGAATTGGCAACTCCTTCGTTTGCCATGTGGGGACAAACAGCCGTTTACGGTGAAAACAAATATGAATGTAGCGTAAAAGGATTATATCCTGAATATGAATATATAGAACATCAGGAAATGACCTACGGGCGCTTCATCAACGATGTAGACATACGGGAATCGCGAAAGGTATGCGTCTTAGGTAAACGTGTATACGAGAGCCTTTTTAAATCGGGAGAAGATCCGACCGGAAAGTTCATACGGGTTAATGGCATTTACTATCGGGTTATCGGCATGTGTTCGTCCGAAGGGAATATCAACATACAAGGTCAAGCATCAGAGGCTATTACCCTACCTTTCACTACCATGCAGCAAACCTATAATCTGGGGAAAAGGATAGATGTGGTTTGCTTCACCATGAAGCCGGGAGTTAAGGTGACAGATGTTCAACCCAAAATAGAAGCGCTTATCAAGGAAGCTCATTATATCTCCCCGAATGACAAGCAAGCTGTGATGTTCTTGAACGCCGAAGCGATGTTCTCCATGATGGACAACTTGATGATGGGGACGCGTATATTGATATGGATGGTAGGTCTGGGAACTCTGTTTGCCGGTGCTATCGGTGTATCGAATATTATGATGGTGACCGTCAAGGAACGCACTACGGAAATTGGTATCCGCCGTGCCATCGGTGCACGCCCCAAGGATATTCTGCAACAAATTCTCTCGGAAAGTATGGTACTGACTACTATTGCCGGAATGGCAGGAATATCTTTCGCAGTTCTCATATTGCAAATATTGGAAAGCGCTACCAACGAAACGGGTGTTATCAAAACCCACTATCAGGTATCTTTCGGATTGGCCATCGGGACATGTATTCTTCTGATTGCCCTTGGAGTACTTGCCGGACTGGCTCCTGCTTATCGTGCCATGGCCATCAAGCCGATTGAGGCGATAAGGGATGAGTGATAACGAGTGGTAAAGCCATGAAGTGCCAGGGTGATAAGTAAAGGAATAAAATAATAATACAATAATAAGATGAAAACAAAGAAGTATCTGAAAATCGCATTACTGGTGGTAGTAGCCGCCTTGTTTATCTGGACATTCGTGTTCTTGTATCAAAAGTCGCAACCGGAAGTGACTGTCTATGAAACGATAGTGCCGGAAATTACCGATTTGGAGAAAACTACTGTCGCTACCGGTAAAGTGGAACCTAGAGACGAGGTACTCATCAAGCCGCAGATTTCGGGTATCATTTCCGAAGTATACAAGGAAGCGGGACAAACCATCAAACAAGGTGAGGTCATAGCCAAGGTGAAAGTCATTCCAGAGTTGGGACAATTGAATTCCGCCGAGAGCCGGGTACGCCTGGCAGAAATCAGCGCTTCACAAGCTGAAACTGACTTTGCCCGCATTGAGAAACTGTTCAAGGACAAACTCATCAGTAGCGAAGAATACGAGAAAGGCGAAGTAACCGTAAAACAGGCGCGCGAAGAGCTGCAAACGGCAAAAGATGCTTTAGAGATTGTAAAAGAAGGCATCACTAAAAGCAGCGCATCATTCAGTAGTACATTAATCCGGTCTACCATTACCGGACTGATTTTGGATGTACCGATCAAGGTGGGTAACTCGGTAATCATGAGCAACACGTTCAACGACGGAACCACGATTGCCACCGTAGCCAATATGAATGACCTTATTTTCAAGGGAAACATCGACGAAACCGAGGTAGGACGCATCCACGAAGGAATGCCCGTGAAGCTAACTATCGGGGCGTTGCAAAACTTCTCGTTCAATGCTGTGCTAGAGTATATTTCCCCGAAAGGCGTAGAGGAAAACGGTGCGAACCAATTTGAAATTAAAGCCGCTATCCAAGTACCGGATACGGTAGCGATACGCTCGGGATACTCGGCCACTGCTGAAATCGTCCTGGAACGGGCGCAACAGACGCTCGCCGTACCGGAAGGAAGCGTTGAGTTCAACGGTGACAGTACTTTCGTATACATATTGACAGATAGTGTACCTATACAAAAATTTAAGCGCCAACAGATAGAAGTGGGCATGAGCGACGGTATCAAGATTGCAGTCAAAAGCGGACTGAACGCCAAAGACAAGGTGCGGGGAGCAGAAAAGAAAGGAAATTAATCAATATTGGACAAAAGAGAATCATCATGAAGAAAAGTATACTTATCTGCTTGTCTGTCCTGGGCTGTACTCAATTACTGGCACAAGAACACTGGTCATTGCGCCAATGCATCGATTATGCCATAGAACACAATATCAACATACGCCAAACGGCGAATGCAGCTGAGCAAAGTGCAATAGAAGTGAATACCGCCAAATGGGCAAGACTGCCGAACCTGAACGCAAGCGCCGGGCAGAGTTGGAATTGGGGGCGCACGCAAACCGCCATCAAAGATGAAAATACTGGAGATTATTCTACCGTATATGTGAACACCGCCAGCAATGGAACTAATATGTCCGTATCGACCAATATCCCCTTATTCACGGGTTTGGAACTACCTCATCAGTATGCCCTGGCAAAGCTGAACTTAAAAGCAGCCATCGCCGATTTGGAGAAAGCCAAAGAAGATATTTCCATCAATATCGCTTCGGCCTACTTGCAGGTATTGTTTAATGAGGAACTGCATCGGGTGGCTTTGGGGCAAGTAGATTTGAGCAAAGAGCAGTATAACCGTATCGTCAAACTGGCAGAAACAGGTAAGGCTTCTCCGGCAGAAGTGGCGGAAGCCAAAGCGCGCCTGGCACAGGACGAGATGAACGCCGTGCAAGCCAACAACAACTATCGACTGGCTTTGCTCGACCTCAGCCAACTCATCGAACTGGAAACCCCGGAAGGTTTTGTTTTAGAAAGCCCTGCCGTGCAACTGGAGCTTATTCCACTCACTCCTCCCGATGAGATTTTTCAGATTGCTTTAGTCAACAAAGCTTCCATCCAAGCCGCCCAATATCGGCTGGAAGCGAGCAAACACAATATCCGTATCGCCCAAAGTAGCTATTATCCGCAATTAAGCTTAAACGGTAGTCTCGGAACGAATTATTATTCAACAATCAACCGTACTTTCGGCCAACAAATGAATGATAACTTCAGCAAATATGTCGGCTTCAATCTCAGTGTACCCATTTTCAACCGGCTGTCTACCCGTAACAGAGTGCGTACAGCACGTCTGCAACGCGAAAACTATTCCTTGCAGCTGGACAATACCAAGAAAGAATTGTATAAGGAAATTCAGCAGGCATGGTACAACGCAGTAGCATCCGAAAGCAAATACACCAGTAGCAGCATTGCCTCACAGGCAAGTCAGGCATCTTTCGAACTGATGAGCGAAAAGTATGTAAATGGGAGAGCAAATGCCGTGGAGTACAATGAAGCAAAGCAAAATCTGATGAAAGCACAAAGCGACGAATTACAAGCCAAATATGAATATTTATTCAGAACCAAGATACTGGATTTCTATAAAGGAGAACCTATTGAATAACAGATATCCACCCAAATGAGCCATAAAAATAAGAACACGGATAGGACGATTTAAAAAATATACACAGCACCATCCGTGTTCTTTATCTTTTATGCTTCGATCCAACACTTTATCCGTTGCCATTACCTTTCCGATCCCTCCGTTTTCGGGGAGCAAACCAAAATGCAAATGTCGGTGATGCAAAGTGAAGACGACGCATTTTTCTATCACCACGGTTTCCTGCTTGATGCCATGCGTGAGGCACTTATCCATGACCTGAAAGTCCATCGTTTTGCCCGTGGAGGAAGTACTATTTCCATGCAAATAGTCAAGGACATATTCCTGAATCGTAAAAAGAATATAGCCCATAAGTTAGAAGAAGCTCTTATCATATGGTTGATAGAGACCGAACATTTGACCTCAAAATCCCGTATGTACGAAGTTTATTTAAACATCGCAGAATGAGGACCTATGGTTTATGGCATTCAGGAAGCCGCCGAATTCTATTTCGACAAACGCCCCTCACAATTAACCATTGAGGAATGTATTTTCCTAGCTTCTATATCATCCCTAAACTGAAATATTTCCGCAGTTCTTTCAACGATGATGGCAAGCTGAAAGAAAACCAGAAAGAATATTTCAAACTAATCACTGAACGACTCGTAAAGAAAGGGATCATCAGTGAAAAACAAGCAATACAGGTAAGGATAGAGAATGTAATATTGAAAGTTGAAAGGGGCAGCAAAAGAGTATTTTAACAATAATGTAGTTTCCTCCCAATAGACAAGCTTCATCATTTCCTTCTACTGCTTTCTGAAGAGCGAGAAGAAGAGCGGGTTGTTGTAGAAGAGCTGTTACTTCTACGTGTACTACCGTTATTTATCTGTCCGTTTCTTGTACCGCCCTGTCTCACATTCTCTCTTTGACTCCGGTTTTCACGCCTGGGAACAGTCACCTCATTTTTTTTATCAGAACGATGAGCCGGTTGATTCGTATTAGAACGATGGTTGGAGCGATTGGTTTCCGGACGTCTGCCAGAATCTGGACGAATATTCACTGATCCGAAATCCGAACGACGGCTGGTATGATAGGATTTATCATTCCGTATCCGAAATGTACCATTATAGGTAGGGTGGTTATGACGCCCACGATAGTAACTTGTATTACGGAAGTCAGTACGATAATGTCCCCCACAATACGTACGATAGTGATAGGGACGTGGAAAGTAGAAATAATTCGGATTTGTGTAATTGATATAAATCCGGAAAGACCAACGGCCACCACTTACATAGATAGGACGAAAGAAATAAGTTGCCCGCATGAAACGAGTATACTGTTTGTTGCTCAAGACCCACCGGAGATCGTCATTACGGATATCCAGATAATCATAATAACGATTCAGCGCCCATTCTTCACCCCGTAGCACATCATCCATCAGATAACGAATACCGACAATGAAATCATAATTAATTTCGTACACATCATTATATTGCTCGGTATTCAGACCTAACTCATAGGCCATTTTATCCGTAAGAAAACGGGTATCTTTACGTACTCTACTGTTACTCATTGCTGCACTGCAAACAGCTGTACTCATCATAGCGGCAAGAAATATAAATAATATTCGTTTCATGATAACATTTTTTATGTTCAACTCTGTTTATCTTCTGTGAATACAAAAATAGGGGAATGATTTCCCCCATTTATCTGTTTCTCTCTATTCTTGGATAGGGATTTCCCTATTCTGCCAGAATAATACCATCTTCCGGAAGAAGTATCAAATGTTTTTTATACAAATCCCCAATAGCTTTTTTAAAAGTCTTTTTACTGACTCCAAACGTTGTATATATCGTCTCAGCAGGACTCTTATCGTTGAGTGATATCTTTCCACCACTCTTACGAATATATGTCAGTAGAGTATCCGAAAAATCTTTTACCTTATCCTGTCCCAGCTTCTGAAGCACCAGATCTATTTTCCCATCATCACGTACCTGTTTGATATATGCTTTCATCGTCATACCCGCATGTAATGGCTGAAAAATTTCACTTTCGTATAGCAAACCGCTATATTGATTTTCTATAATAGCTTTAAAGCCCAAATCGGTCTTCTGCCAAATCAGAATATCGACTTCACATCCCGGTTCATAGGAAGCTTTCTCTTTCGACAGATAACGGTCTACTTTTGCAGAAGCAACAATCCGGTAACTTTCGTTATCTAAATGGACATGAACAACATATTTTTTACCAACCTGCATCTTCATCTTCTGTTCGTTGAAAGGAACAAAAAGATCCTTCATCAATCCCCAATTAAGGAAAGCTCCATACTGATTTACCCAGGCAACTTCTAAACAAGCGAATTCCCCCACTTGTGCCAAAGGAGTCAAAGTAGTGGCAACCAGACGTTCCTCATTATCCAGATAGATAAACACGTTCAGTTTATCGCCCGGATTGCAGTCTTCGGGTACATAACGTTGAGGAAGTAATATTTCCCCTTCCTCTCCTCCATCCAAATACATACCAAAATCAACTTCCTTTACGACCTCCAGGGTATTGAATTTTCCTAATTCGATGCTCATATATTTTAGTTTTGGAGCAAAGATAAAGATAAGGAATAACTTTTCAATCTAAAAGATAACTTTTTTCTATGAACAACTCCTCCCAAAAATGGTTATCTTTGTAGCGTAGTAATCAATAAAAGTATTTGATATTCACCTCTAAATATTATAATTATGGAATTTTTGACAAATGAAAAATTAACTATCGTAGGCGCAGCCGGTATGATTGGTTCCAATATGGCACAGACTGCAATCATGATGCATCTGACTCCTAACATCTGCTTGTACGATCCTTATGCTCCCGGATTAGAAGGTGTGGCGGAAGAAATGTTCCATTGCGGTTTCGAAGGTTTGAACCTTACTTTTACTTCTGACATCAAAGAAGCGCTGATCGGTGCCAAATATGTAGTATCTTCCGGTGGCGCTGCCCGCAAAGCCGGCATGACTCGCGAAGACTTGTTAAAAGGCAATGCTGCCATCGCCGAAGAATTCGGTAAAAATGTAAAAGCCTATTGTCCGGACGTAAAACACATAGTTGTCATTTTCAACCCCGCTGACATCACCGGTTTAATTACCTTACTCTATTCAGGTCTAAAACCTTCTCAGGTCACTACACTGGCCGCTCTCGACAGTACGCGTCTACGTAGTGAATTGGCAAAGCATTTCCATATTTCTCCTGACAAAATAGAGAACTGCCGTACGTATGGCGGACATGGAGAACAAATGGCTGTATATGCTTCTACCGCAAAGGTAGATGGCAAACCATTGCTTGACATCATCGGTACCCCTGCTCTTACCAAAGAACAATGGACTGAGATCCAAACAAAAGTAACTAAAGGTGGTGCCAATATCATTACCCTCAGAGGTCGTTCTTCATTCCAAAGCCCTGCATACGTTTCCATCGAAATGATTGCTGCCGCCATGGGTGGAAAGCCATTCCGTTGGCCTGCCGGTACGTATGTACATAGCCATAGCTTCGATCACATTATGATGGCAATGGAAACAGAAATCACTAAAGACGGTGTACATTATAAAGAATTGAAAGGTACTCCTGAAGAGGAAGCCAAACTGAAAGAAAGCTATGCTCATCTCTGTAAGCTGCGTGACGAGGTTATTGGAATGGGGATATTACCTGCAATCAAAGATTGGCACAGTATCAATCCTAATATTGACTAATTATAATTTAACAAACTATATCTATCAATAATATCCCCTTTGTCTTTGTTACAAAAGCCACTAAGGGGATTTTATTTTATTTTTCCACAAAAAGCCTTGTGGTATAAAAAAAACTCTTTATCTTTGCACCCGCAAACGAAAAAGGTGTCATAGCTCAGTTGGTAGAGCAAAGGACTGAAAATCCTTGTGTCCCCGGTT